>Ga0073934_10001204_pt1 | contig 64838 bp, 64 predicted proteins | sample LarsenN4metaG_FD_76834 | JGI IMG/M metagenome (GOLD analysis project Ga0073934, IMG submission 76834) | Hot spring sediment bacterial and archeal communities from British Columbia, Canada, to study Microbial Dark Matter (Phase II) - Larsen... ... | reverse complement strand
GACGCCGTGCTGCGGCACCTCATCGTCAAGATGAGCGGGCCGGTGACCGCGCCCTCGCCGATGATGAAGGACGAGAAAGCGCGGTCGCTGACGGCTGCGGCTGAGGAAGGCGCGAAGCGCGCGCCCGCGCCCGCGCCCGCGGAAGAGGCGGCGGCTTAGGTGACGAGTCGATCATAGGCGCCTTGGAGTGGAAGCGAACGCGGTCGCGCTCAACGGGGAACTGATCGAGGTCGAGCCGCTGCGTTACACGCCGGCCGGCATCCCGATGGTCCAGTTCAAGCTGCAGCACCGCTCGCAGCAGGTCGAGGCCGGCTTCAAGCGCCAGGTCGAATGCGACATGAGCGGAGTGGCGATGGGCGATGTGGCGGTGGCGATGGCGCGGCTCAAGCCCGGCCAGGCGGTCGCGGTAAACGGCTTCCTGAACCGCAAGAACCGCATGAGCGCGCAACTGATTTTGCACGCAACCGAAGCACGGATCTTAGAGGAAAAGACTCATGGCAATGGCAAGACGAGGCAGGCCCGGGGGTAGCCGGGGCAGGGCAGGCGGCAAGGGCGGGAAGTTCGCGACAGGCAAGGGGCGCGAGGCGCGCGGCCGCGGGCAACTCTTCCGGCGCAGGAAGTTCTGCCGCTTCACCGCCGAGGGCATCAAGGAGATCGACTACAAGGACATCGGTCTCCTGAAGGATTTCATCAACGAGAACGGCAAGATCATCCCGGCGCGCATCACCGGGACGAAAGCGCGTTACCAGCGCCAGCTCTCCGTGGCGATCAATCGCGCACGGTTTCTCGCGCTGATGCCGTACACGGATCTGCACTAACGCAGTTTGCAGTTACTGTCCACTGCCCACTGTCCGGTAAGGAACTGAACATGCAAGTGATATTGCTGGAGAAGATCGCGAACCTCGGGGGCCTTGGCGACGTCGTCAGGGTAAAGGACGGCTTCGCCCGTAACTACCTGATCCCGCACGGCAAAGCGAAGCGGGCGACGCCCGAGAACATCGCCGAGATCGAGCGGCGCCGCGCCGACCTCGAGAAAGCGCAGGCGCAAGCGCTGGCGCAGGCGCAGGAGAAAGCGGCCAAGCTCGAGGGCTTGATGATCCAGATCACGCAGAAGGCGGGCGTGGACGGCAAGCTCTTCGGTTCCGTCACCAACGTCGACATCTCCGAGGCGCTCAAGGCCCAGGGGCACGAGGTGCCCAAGGCGGCGATCCGCATGCCGCAGGGCCCGATCAAGCAAGTGGGCGATCACCCGCTCAAGATCGCGCTGCATGCCGATGTCGTGGTGACTGTCACCGTCTCGGTGCTCGGAGAGCAGTGATTCAGGTTGTTGATTTTCATCGGCGTTCATCTGCGGCTGACGTTTCTTGCCGTTGGCGAAGGGCCTGAATGCGGAACACCGAACGAAATTTTTTTCGCGCGAAAAGAAAAAGGGCTGGCGACGGCCCTTTTTTCGTTTAACATGGTTCCCGTTTTGAGATAGGCAACGCTCCAAGGCGCGGCGCATCATGGCTCAGGCTCAGCTCGTCACCTCGATCGTCAAGGACGCCCAGCTCGAAGCCGCGCGAGTGCCCCCGCAGTCGGTCGAAGCCGAGCAGTCGGTGCTGGGCGGGCTCCTGCTCGACAACACCGCGTGGGACCGGATCGCGGACCTCCTCGCCGCGCAGGATTTCTACCGCGCCGACCACCGCCTCATCTTCCAGCACATCGGCGAGTTGATCGAGAACGGCAAGCCGGCCGATGCCCTCACCGTGGCCGAGACCCTGGAGCGCAGCGGGAAGCTTGCTGAAGTCGGGGGCCATGCCTACCTCGGGTCGCTCGCGGCGGCGACGCCGAGCGCCGCCAACATCCGGCGCTATGCCGAAATCGTGCGCGAGCGCTCCGTGATGCGCAGCCTCGCCGCGGTGGGAACCGAGATCGCGGACTCGGCCTACAACCCGCTGGGGCGGGACGCGAAAGCGCTGGTGGACGAGGCCGAGGCGAAAGTGTTCGGCATCGCGGAGGCGGGCGCCAAGGGGCGGCGGGGTTTCGTGAAGATCGATCCCCTGCTCACCGAGACCGTCGAGCGCATCGACATGCTCTACAGCCGCGAGGACAAGAGCGAGATCATCGGTCTTGCGACGGGCTTCGTGGATCTCGACCGCATGACCTCCGGCCTCCAGGGCGGGGACCTCATCATCATCGCCGGGCGTCCTTCGATGGGAAAGACGACCCTCGCGATGAACATCGCCGAGCACGCGGCGCTGGAGCTGAAGAAGCCGGTCGCGGTCTTCAGCATGGAAATGAGCGGGCCGCAGCTCGCGATGCGGATGATCGGCTCGGTGGGCAAGCTGGACCAGCACGAGCTCCGCACCGGCACCTTCAAGGATGACGACTGGTCGCGGCTGGTGGACGCCGTGGGGCGGCTCAACGAGGCGCAGATCTTCATTGACGACACGGCGGGGTTGAACGCGCTGGAAGTGCGCTCGCGCGCGCGGCGCCTGCATCGCCAGTGCGGGGGCCTTGCCCTGATCGTCGTGGACTACCTGCAGCTCATGTCGGCGAGCGGGCGCGAGGAGAACCGCGCCACCGAGATCGCCGAGATCTCGCGCTCGCTCAAGGGACTGGCGAAGGATCTCAAGGTGCCGGTGATCGCGCTCTCGCAGTTGAACCGCGGCGTGGAAGCGCGCCAGGACAAGCGCCCGATGATGTCGGACCTCAGGGAATCAGGGGCGATCGAGCAGGATAGCGACCTCATCCTCTTCATCTACCGCGACGAGGTCTACAACCCGGAGACGCCCAACAAGGGTGTCGCCGAGATCATCGTCGCCAAGCAGCGAAACGGCCCCACCGGGAAGATCAACCTCACCTTCCTCGGCAAGTACACGCGCTTCGAAAACTACGCTGGCGCCGACCGTTTCTAGCGCGTTGTCGCGGGTTCAAGGTTCAACGTTCAAAGTCGGGGAACCTGGAACCCGGAACGCGGAACCGGATTATTTGTAGGCGATGAAGTTCGCGCCCCGGACGCCGTACTTGCGCGCGATCTTCTCCTTGGTGGTGGCGCGGAAGGTGTCGAAGAACTGGTGCGCCGCCGCGCCCCGGAAACCCGCTTCCGTCATCACCTCGATCATCTCTGCAACCTGCAGAGCGCCGGCTATTCACCCCGTCCAGAGATCGATGTTGTTGCGGACGTCCTCCGATAGCTCACTCTCGATCACGATGTCGGCGAACTGCAGCCTGCCGCCCGGCCGCACCACGCGGTAGAGCTCGCGGAAGATGTCGCTCTTGTCGGGCAGGAGGTTGATGACGCCGTTGGAGATGACGACGTCCACGCTTTGCGGCCCGAGCGGAAGCGCCGTAATGTCGGCCTTCTCGAACCGCACGTGATCGAGCCGCGCTTCGGAGGCCGCGCGCCGCGCGCGCTCGAGCATGGCGTCGGTCATGTCGATGCCGATCACCCGGCCTGCCGCGCCCACGCGGCGGCCGGCGAGCAGGCAGTCCATGCCCGCGCCCGAGCCGAGATCGATCACCGTGGCGCCCGCGGCAAGCGGCTCCATCAGGAACGGGTTGCCCACGCCCGCGAACGGCGCCGTCGCGGTGGCGGGCAGGCTGCGCAGCTCATTGAGGTCGTAGCCCAGAAACCCGGCTGCGTATTCCGGACCGCGGTGGAAATGAAAGTCGCCCTCCGGATTCTCCGCTACCTGGGCGTAGGTCGCGCGCACCTCCGCCTTGAGCCGTTCACGGTCGAGATTGATCGGGCATACCGCCGCCATGGGCCCCCTCCTTGAGCGTGGCGCCATAGAGTATACCGGGTTTCTGGCGCCGCAGTTCCGAGTTCCAAGTTCAAAGTTCAAAGTTCCGAGTTCAAAGTTCCAAGTTCAAAGCGTAAAGCGGGAACCATCGAGCACCAGGGCGCTCCGACGTTGAACCTTGAAGCTTGAACCTTGAACCTTGAACCTTGAACCTTGAACCTTGAACGTTGAACCCGGAACCGCGCTAGAGCGCTTCGGCCGCGTAATCCGCGAGCCGCGAACGCTCGCCGCGTGTCAGCGTGACATGGCCGCTGTGCGACCAGCCCTTCATGCGGTCCACCACGTAGGTGAGGCCGGAGCTGCCCTCGGTGAGGTAGGGCGTGTCGATCTGCGCGATGTTGCCGAGGCAGACCACCTTGGTGCCGGGGCCGGCGCGCGTGATGAGCGTCTTCATCTGCTTGGGCGTGAGATTCTGCGCCTCGTCGATGATCAGGTACTTGTGAATGAAGGTGCGCCCGCGCATGAAGTTGAGCGACTTCACCTTGATGCGCGAGCGGATGAGGTCGCGCGTGGCCGCGCGCCCCCACTCGCCGGCTTCGTCGTCGGTCTTGTTGAGAACGTCGAGGTTGTCCTCGAGCGCGCCCATCCACGGGTTCATCTTCTCCTCCTCGGTGCCGGGGAGAAAGCCGATGTCCTCGCCCACGGGAACCGTGACGCGGGTCATGATGATCTCCGAGTAGGTCTTGTGCTCGAGCGTCTGCACCAGGCCGGCCGCGAGCGTGAGCAGCGTCTTGCCGGTGCCGGCCTGGCCGACCAGCGTCACGAAGTCCACCTGGGGGTTCATGAGCACGTTGAGGGCGAAGTTCTGCTCGCGGTTGCGCGCGGTGATGCCCCAGACGTTGTGGCGCTGCTGGGTGTAATCGCGCAGCGTCTGCAGGATCGCGGTCTTGCCGCCCGCCTCCTTCACCTGCGCGTGGAACGGGCGGTCGGCCTCGAGGTACAGGAACTGGTTCACCAGCAGCTTCGGGCACAGCGGCCCGCGCACCCGGTAATAGGTGTGGCCGGCCTGCTGCCAGGATTCCATGTCGCGGCCGTGGCTCTCCCAGAAATCCGGCGGCAGCTCGCGCGTGCCGGTGTAGAGGAGGTCGGTGTCCTCGAGCACCTTGTCGTTGAAGTAGTCCTCGGCCGCGAGCCCCAGCGCATGCGCCTTGATGCGCATGTTGATGTCCTTCGAGACCAGGATCACCTGGCGCCCGGGGTGGCGCTCCTGCAGGTGTCTCACCACGGCGAGGATCTGGTTGTCGGCCTTGCCGATGGCGAGCCGCGCGGGAAGCTCCCCGTTGATCGCCTCGGTCTGGAGGAAGAGACGCCCGGTGGCGGTCTTGTCGCCGTGCAGCCCGAGCGCGATGCCCTCGGCGATGGCGGTGTCCGAATGCGAGATCATCTCGTCGAGGAAGCGGCTCGCCTGGCGCGCGTTGCGCGAGACCTCCGACATGCCCTGCTTGTTGTTGTCGAGCTCCTCGAGGATCGCCATCGGGATGTAGAGATCGTGCTCCTCGAAGCGGAACAGGCTCGTGGGATCGTGCATGAGCACGTTCGTGTCGAGCACGAAGAGCTTCGTCGCGCCCGGGTGGAGCCGGGTGACGGTTGCGGCGGGTTTGCGGTGGATCATGGACCTCCTGCGTCGGGTTCCAAGTTCAAAGTTCCAGGTTCAAAGTTCCAAGTCTTGAGTTCGGAACCTCGCATTCAACGCACCCCTAACCTTGAACCTTGAACCTTGAACCTTGACCGCGCTGCTCACTTCAGGGTCCTGACGAATTCAAGAACTTCCTGGGCATGGCCCGGGACCTTGACGCCGCGCCACACCCGGCGCACGACCCCCTGCGCGTCGATCACGAACGTGCTCCTCTCGATGCCGCGCACCTTCTTCCCGTACAGGCTCTTCATCTTGATGACGCCGAAGAGCTTGCACGCCCTCTCCTCGACGTCGGAGAGGAGCTCGAACGGGAAGCTCATCTTCGCCTTGAAGCTCTCGTGCGATTTCAGGCTGTCGCGCGATATGCCGTAGATGGCGGCGCCGAGCTTCTGGAATTCGGGATGGAGGTCGCGGAACTGCTGGCCCTCGCTGGTGCAACCCGGCGTATTGTCCTTCGGGTAGAAGTAGAGGACGAGGGGTTTGCCTTTGGCGGACCCGAGGCGGAAGGTCTTGCCGCCGGTAGCGGGTAGCTCGAAGTCAGGTGCTGGCTGGTCTAGCATTCGGCTGGCGGCGTTCCCGCCGCGCTTCGCAATGGTGAACGAAACGCGCTCTCCGCGCAAGCGGCCACCGTGTTGAAGGTTCCGGGTTCCCAGTTCAAAGTTCAGTGTTCCAAGTTGCTAGCTCAAAGCTCAACGTCCGAACCCTCGAATTGCAACCTGCTCCCAGCTTGGACCTTGAACCTTGAACCTGGAACCTTGAACGCGCCTCAGGCGAGGAATTCCTTTCCTTGCACCGCGACGGTGCCGTGCACGCCGTGTTGTTCCACGACGGCGTGGCGCGGCACGCGCGCGAGGTCGAGGCCCGCAGCGTAATCGCGGAGCGAGACGAGCTCGTAGCCGAGCGCGCGCCACCCGGCGAGAGCCGCGGCGAGCACCGGCGCGTAGAACGTGCCCTCGACCTCCGCGCGCAGCGTGTAGACGTGGCCGGTGGCAGGCGGATTGCGGCTCACCTCGAGCAGGCGCGCCGCGACGTCGTCGGGGCTCGCTCGATCCGCGTCGAGCAGCTCGTCGAGCGTGGGAAGCGTGGTCGGAAGCTGCGGGCAGGCGATGATCTCGCCGTTGAGGACCGGGATGAAAGGGCAGGTGCCGCGCGTATCCGAACCGTGCCGGAAACCGAGGCGCTGCGTCTGGCGCCAGGCGTGCCGATTCATCCGCCAGCCGGCTGCGCCGTGGGTGAGGGCCGGAGCGCCGAAAATCTCCTCGAAGCGCTCGCAGGCGCGCACCATCTCCCTCCGCGTCCACGCTTCGTTCCCGCCGGCTGCGTGGCGCAGCCATGCGGCGCGGTCGTAGGCCTGGATGCCGGCCTCGAAACCCTCGTCGCGCGCGGCGCGCATGGCCGCCGCGCAGCGCGCGCCGATGTCCGCGCCGGGCAGCAGCGTTCCCGACAGCAGCGCCGCGGGCCCGTAGCACCGCCATCTCGGCACGCGCGGGAGCGCCCCGATGGCGCGGCCGGTGTGGTCGGCGCCGAGGCTGAACAAGAACGTCGCCCCGGCGTGGCGCTCCTTCAACATCGAGACGAGCCGCGGCACGGCGTCGCGCGTGCCGCGCAGCGTGGCGACTTCAATGCGCAGTGCCAGTTTCATGCCCTAAATCCACCACAGAGGCGGAAGCTGTTCCAAACAACCCACTGCAACCACGGAAACACACGGAAGCACGCGGAAATCTGTTTCGGTGACGGCGCAGTTGGCGGTTCAAGTTTTTGTCCGCTTCACTCCGCGAGGCACTGCCTCGCGAGCGCATCGAACGCGCCGTCGTCCGCGTCACGCAGCTCGAGCTTCATGGCGCGGGGGAGCGCCGGGTAATGCTTGCCGATGGCGCGGGTGTAGGCGGGGTCGTAGTGGCGGACGAGCAGATCTTCGGTCAGCTCGTCGAAGCGGCGCGCAGCCGCAAGCTCCTTCCAGCGCGCAGTGAGGGCGTGGCCGTGCAGCGGCGCGAGGCTTTCCAGCCTGGCGACGAGCGTCTCGGGCTGCTTGAGGAAGTGCGCATACTCGCGCTTGAGGAGTTCCACGCGCACCTCGAGCGGCGCCTCGAGCACCACGCACTCGCTTCCCCACATGGCCTCGATCAGCGCCTCGGGCACCCGCCGCTCGCCGACCTTCTTGCTCTCGGCCTCGACGTACACGGGGCGCGAGCGGTCGAAAGCGGTCAACGCTTTCCAGATGCGGCTTTCGAACATCTTTTGCGTCGGTTGCGGCTCCTCCGGCAGGTGGCCGAGAACGGAGCCGCGGTGCGCGGCGAGCGCTTCGAGGTCAAGCACCTGCGCGCGGAGGCCGGCGAGCGCGCGCAGCAGCCGGCTCTTGCCGGCGCCGGTCAACCCGCACACCACGCGCCAGCGGAACTTGCGGGGGAGCGAGGCGAGTTCCGCCACTACCGCCCGGCGGTAGGCCTGGTAGCCGCCGTCGAGCTGGCCGACGTGCCAGCCGACCTGGGAGAACACGTGCGCGAAGGCGCCGCTGCGGTTGCCGCCGCGCCAGCAGTAGATGAGCGGGCGCCATTCGCGCGGGCGCCCGAGGAAACGCTCCCGCAGATGGCGCGCGATGTTGGCGGCAATGAGAGCCGCGCCGAGCTTCTTCGCCTCGAACGCGGAGACCTGCTTGTAGATCGTGCCCACGCGCGCGCGCTCCATGTTGTCGAGCGCGGGGCAGTTGACCGCGCCCGGAATGTGGTCCTCGGCGAACTCGCCCTCGGAGCGGACGTCGATCACCTCGTCAAACTCGGAGAGTTGTGCTACGGTTGCTGTGGCCGGTCCCCGCACGGCGGTTTCTGCTTCGTTGTGCGAACCGGCACGTATTCTACGCGAGATCATGAACAAGCCCTCTGAACCGGGCCCGATCCGGCTGACGCAGCTCTCCCACGGCGGCGGCTGAGGCTGCAAGCTCACGCCAGCGTTGCTGCGCGAAGTGTTGTCGGCGACGCCGCTCGGGCGGATCTGGCCGGATCTCATGGTCGGGACCGAGACGAGCGACGATGCGGCGGTCTATCGTCTGAACGACGAGCAGGCGCTCGTCGCGACCACCGATTTCTTCATGCCGATCGTGGACGACCCGTACGACTTCGGGCGCATCGCCGCGACCAACGCGATCTCGGACGTCTACGCGATGGGCGCGCGCCCGATCCTCGCGCTGGCGCTGCTCGGCGTGCCGCTCGGCAAGCTCCCGGTGGAGGCGATCCGGGGCATCGTCGCGGGCGGCCACGCGGTGTGCGACGTGGCCGGCATCCCGATCGCCGGCGGCCACTCGATCGACTCGCCGGAACCGATGTACGGGCTGGTCGCGCTCGGCCTCGTCCATCCCGACAACGTCAAGCGCAACGACCGGGCGCAGCCGGGCGACGTGCTGATCCTCGGCAAGGGGCTCGGCATCGGCATCATCAGCGCGGCGCTCAAGAAGGGGGAGCTCAAGGAGAAGGCCTATCGCCAACTGCTCGAGACCACGACGCAGTTGAACACCCCGGGGCTCGAGCTCTCGCGCATGAAGGGCGTGCACGCGCTGACCGATGTCACCGGCTTCGGGCTGCTCGGGCACCTGCTCGAGATCTGCCGCGGTTCCGGGCTGAAGGCCGAGATCGCCTACGACGCGCTGCCCATCCTTTCCGCCGCGCGCCATCTGCTCGAGCAGGGCTTCGTCACCGGCATGTCGGCGCGCAACTGGGCGAGCTACGGCCACGAGGTCGACCTGCCGCCGGGCTGGCCGGAGACGCGCAAGAGGCTCCTCACCGATCCGCAGACGAGCGGCGGGCTGCTCGTCGCGTGCGCGCCTGCGGCGGCGCCGGCGGTGCTCGAAGTGTTCCACCGGCAGGGCTTCGAGCACGCCTGCCGCATCGGCACGCTGGTATCCGGGGAGCCGCGCGTTGTCATGACCTGAAGGTGGTGAACAGTGAACGGCGAGCAGTGAACGGTTGAAACCGGGGCGTCGAGGAGTATCCTTTCCGTTCACCGATTACCGTTTGCCGTTCACGGCTCCTTGAGCAGGGGGCGCAGGCCCCTCCAGACGTTCTCCAGCATCTCGCGCTGCGCCGCGGCGCTCGGGTGGATGCCGTCCTCCTGAAAGAGTTCCCGCTTCTCGGCGAAGCCCTCGAGCAGGAACGGCACCAGGGCCGCCTTGCGGGCGCGCGCGACGTCGCGAAAGACGGCGTGGAACTTTTCCGCGTAGGCCGCGCCATAGTTGGGTGGCAGGCGCACCCCGACGAGCAGCACCCGCGCGCGCGCGCGGCGCGCGGCTTCGATCATCGCCTCGAGGTTCGCCCGCATCGCGTCGAGGCTCTGGCCGCGCAGCCCGTCGTTTCCGCCGAGCGCGATGATCACGATCGCGGGCCGGTGCTGCTTCAACGCGGCCTCGATGCGGTTCGCGCCGCCCAACGTGGTATCGCCGCTGATGCTCGCGTTCGCTACCTTATAATCGAACCCTTGTACGCTCAGGCGGCGGGCAAGGAGGCTCACCCAGCCCTGCTCCCGGGGCAGGCCGTAGCCGGAGGACAGGCTGTCGCCGAGGACCAGGATCGTCGCGGCGGACGCGGCCGCGGCCGGGAGCGCGAGAGCGCAAGCAAGCACGAAGCGCGACAGGATGTTGAACACTCTGGCAGGGAGCATCATCACGGTATCGGGGCTGGGCAAGCAGGTTACCACCGGCGATACCGAGCTGACCATCTTGAGCGACGTGAGTTTCGCGGTGCGCGCCGGCGAAGCGGTCGCGATCGCGGGCGTGTCCGGTTCCGGCAAGTCCACGCTGTTGGGGCTCCTCGCCGGGCTCGACACGCCGAGCTCGGGTTCGGTGAGGATCGACGGCCGGGATCTCTTTGCGCTCGACGAAGACGGCCGCGCGGCGCTGCGCGGGGAGATGGTGGGCTTCGTCTTCCAGGCGTTCCAGCTGCTGCCGGCGATGACCGCGCTCGAGAACGTGATGCTGCCGCTCGAGCTCGCGGGCGTCGCCAATGCGCGCGAGGCGGCGCGCGCGATGCTCGCGCGGGTCGGCCTGGTCGACCGCCTCAATCACTACCCGAAGCAGCTCTCCGGGGGCGAGCAGCAGCGGGTCGCAATCGCGCGCGCATTCGTGACCCAGCCCAAGCTGCTGTTCGCCGATGAGCCGACGGGCAACCTCGATGCCGCGACCGGCGCCCAGGTGATCGATCTCCTCTTCGAGTTGAACCGCGAGCGCGGCACGACGCTGCTGCTCGTGACGCACGACGAGGCGCTCACGCGGCGCTGCGACCGCGTGCTGCGGCTCGCCGCCGGCCGGCTGCAGGACGACCACCTCTAGCCGCGGAGGACGCGGGGGAAGGCAAATACAGAATGAAGCGCCGAGACACCAGGAAATAATCACTGCCAAAACGAAATTGTGTTGATTTCCGCGTATCAGCGGATTTTTTTCCTCTGCGTCCTCCGCGTCCACTGCGGTGAGAGGTCGGGCTTGACATGCGGTTGGTGAGCGAAGTCGGGCTGGCGCTGCGGCTCCTCGGGCGCGATTACCGCGCAGGGGAGCTCACGCTCATCGCGCTCGCCATCGTGATCGCGGTGGCGAGCGTCACCACCGTCGGATTTTTCACCGACCGCGTGCAGCGCGCGCTCGACCGGCAGGCCAACCGGCTGCTCGGCTCGGATCTCGTCGTGTCGAGCGACCGCCCGCTCGCGCGCGAGTTCGAGGCCGAGGCCTTTCGCAGCGGCCTCGCGGTCGCGCGCGTCATGCGCTTCCCGAGCGTGGTGGTGAGCGGGGAGAAGAGCCTGCTCGCCGACGTGAAGGTCGTCTCGCCCGGTTATCCCCTGCGCGGCGAGGCGCGCATCGCCTCCGAGCCCTACGGAGCGGACCACCGCGCCGAAAGCGTGCCGGCCCCCGGGACGGCCTGGGTGGACGAGCGGCTGCTGGCCGGGCTCGATCTGAAGGTCGGAGACGAGATCCGGCTCGGCGCGCGCGGCTTCACCGTGGCGGCGATCGTGACGCACGAGCCGGATGCCGTGATCGGGTTCTTGAGCGCGGCGCCACGCCTCCTGGTGAACGAGGGCGACATCGCTGCGACGGGCCTGATCCAGCCGGGGAGCCGGATCCGCTACCGGCTGCAGGTCGCGGGGCCTTCCGGGCGCGTCGAGCCCTACCGCGCGTGGGCGCGGGCGCGGCTCGCGGCGGGCATGCGCATCGAGGGCATCGGTGACACGCGTCCCGAGGTGAAGGCGGCGCTCGAGCGCGCCGGGCGGTTCACCAACCTGGCCGCGCTGGTAAGCGTGGTGCTCGCGGCGGTCGCCATTGCGCTCGCGGCGCGGCGCTTCCTGCAACGGCATCTCGACGGGTGCGCGATGATGCGCTGCCTCGGCGCGAGCCAGGCGCTGATCACGCGGCTCTACGTGGTGCATTTCGTGCTGCTCGGCGCGGTCGCGTCCGCGATCGGGTGCGTGGTGGGCGTCGGGGCGCAGTCCGTGCTCGCGCAGTGGATGCGCGCGGTGGTCAACGTGGACCTGCCGCCCCTCGGCTGGCTGCCCGCACTGCACGGGCTCGCGGCAGGCCTTCTGCTGCTGCTCGGCTTCGTGTTGCCGCCGCTCGTGAGCCTCGCCCGCGTGTCCACGCTGAGGGTGCTGCGGCGGGAGATGGGCGTGCCGACCGGCAGGGGGCTTGCCGGCTACGCGCTCGGGCTCGGCGTGATCGGCGGCATGATCCTGTGGCGGGCGCAGGACCTGACGCTCGGGGCCGTGGTGCTCGGTGGATTCGTCGCTGCGACGCTCGCCGCGGGCGCCCTCGCCTGGGGCGTGCTGCGGGGGCTCGGGCGGCTGCGCGAGAGCGGGGTCTCGTGGCGTTTCGGCATCGCCAACCTGCAGCGCCGGCCGCTGGGCAGCGTGATCCAGGTGGTGGCGCTCGGGCTCGGCATCATGGCGCTGCTCACGCTGACGCTGGTGCGGACGGACCTGCTGCGGGTGTGGCAGAAGAGCGTGCCGCCCGATGCGCCCAACCGCTTCATCGTCAACATCCAGCCCGAACAGGCCGAGCCGCTCGCAAGGTTCTTCGCGGCGCGCGGCCTTGCGCCGCCCGGGACCTTCCCCATGGTGCGCGGGCGCCTCATCCGCATCAACGATCGTGCCGTCTCTTCGGCGGACTACGCGGAGGAACGCGCGCGCCACCTGATCGACCGCGAGTTCAACCTGTCGTGGGCGACGCGCCTGCAGGCCGACAACCGCATCGTGGCCGGGGAATGGTGGGGCGTGCGGCCGGGGCGGCCCGAGCAGTTCTCGGTGGAAGAGGGCGTTGCCGAGAGGCTCGGCATCCGGCTGGGCGACGTGCTCACGTACGACGTCGCCGGCAGCCCGGTCGCGGGCCGGGTGTCGAGCCTGCGCAAGGTGGAGTGGGACACCTTCAACGTCAATTTCTTCGTGATCGCGCCGCCGGGCCTGCTCGAAGGCTTCCCGGTGAGCTACGTGACGAGCTTCTATTCGCCGCCGCGCGACGTGGAGCTCGTGAACGCCGTCATACGTGCCTTCCCGAACTTCCTCGTGATCGACGTCGCACAGGTGATGCGGCAGGTACAACGCATCATGGACCAGGTCGCGCGCGCGGTGCAGTTCGTGTTCCTCTTCACCCTCGCGGCCGGGCTGATCGTGCTCTATGCGGCGATCGCGGCGACCGGGGACGAGCGCCTCTACCAGGCCACCATCATGCGCACGCTCGGCGCGAACCGCGGGCAGCTCGCGCGCGCCAACCTCGCGGAGTTTGCCGCGATCGGCGCGCTCGCCGGCCTGGTCGCGGCGGCGGGCGCAAACGCGCTCGGCGTGGTGCTCGCCGCCCGGGTGCTCCATCTCACCTACAGTTTCAACGCCGCGATCTGGGTCATCGGCATCCTGCTCGGAGCGGTGGGTGTCGCCGCGGCAGGCTACTTCGGCACGCGCCGGGTGCTCAAGGTCGCGCCGCTGAAGGTGCTGCGCCAGCTTGGCTGAGCAATGGGGAATGGGGAATGGCGAATGGAGAATCGGAAAACCACTGACGCCTGCTCCGGCGGGCCGGCGTTAGCCGCTGTTTCCATTTCCTATTCCCAATTTCCCATTTCCCATTCATACTTCGAGAGCGATGCCCGAGATCCTGTTCGCGATTCTGGCGCTCGCCGTCCTCGCCGCTCTTGTCGTGCTGATCGTGAGGCTGGCAGGCCAGGCTACCGCGATCCGGACGCTTTCCGAGGGGCTCGCCCGCGCGCTGGAAGAGAAGCACCGGGCGATGCTCGGCGACCTGCACGGGGGGCTCGCGCAGCAGTCCGACCGCCTCGCTTCCCGCCTGTCCGAGGAGCTCAACCAGACCCGCGACACCCTGCACCGGCTCGAGCTCTCGCTCGCGTCGAGCCTCGGGGAGACCACCGACAAGCTGAACGCCAGGATCGACCAGCGCCTCGCCGAGATCGCCGGCAAGGTCGACGAGCGGCTCGATGAAGGCTTCAAGAAGACCAACGAGACCTTCGTCAGCGTGATGCAGCGGCTCGCCACCATCGACGAGGCGCAGAAGAAGATCGAGACCCTGACCGGCAGCGTCGTCAACCTGCAGGAGCTCCTCGGCGACAAGCGCGCCCGCGGCGCCTTCGGCGAGGTGCAACTGGAAGCGCAGGTGAGAAACGTGCTGCCGCCGGCCGCCTTCGAGACGCAGTACACGCTCTCGAACGGCGCGCGCGTCGACTGCGTGCTGAGGCTGCCGGAGCCGATGGGCCTGCTGTGCGTGGATTCGAAATTCCCGCTGGAGAACTATCACAGGATGTTCGCCCCCGGCACGAACGAGGTGGACCGCGCGCTCGCCCAGCGCCAGTTCCGCGCCGACGTGAGAAAGCACGTGGACGACATCGCGCGGAAATACATCCTGCCGAACGAGACCGCGGAAGGAGCGGTGATGTTCGTGCCCGCCGAAGCGGTGTTCGCGGAGATCCACGCCTATCACGCGGAGGTGGTCGACTACGCCAACTCGAAGCGCGTGTGGATCGTGTCGCCGACGACGCTGATGGCGGTGCTCAACACGGCGCGCGCGGTGCTGAAGGACGTCGAGACGCGCAAGCAGATCCACCTCATCAAGGACGCGCTCGCCCGCCTCGCGGTCGAGTTCAGCCGCTTCGACGACCGGCTGCACAAGCTCGCCGACCACATCCGCCAGGCGCACGAGGACGCCCAGAAGATCCAGATCACCGGGGACAAGATCTCGCAGCAGTTCCAGCGCATCGAGTCCGCGGAGCTGGAGGCGCCCGAGCCGAAGCAGCTGCGGGTGGTCGAGCTGGAGGAGAAGAACAAGGGGAGCAAGTGAGAAGGCTGGTGCCGTTCCAACTGTTTCCGCCGATTCGTGCAACTCGTCTGAGGTCGATTATCACCGGCAGGGAAGCCGCCGGAATTTCGGGCAGACAAGTTGGAACGGCACTGGCGGTACTCCTGGTGGCGGCGCTCGCGGGCGGCTGCGCCACGGTCGAGTCGGTGAAGGACGCGAAAGGGCAGGGGGTCAAGCGCAGTTACCGCCAGCCTTATGATCTCGTCTACCAGGCGGCGGTCAACGCGGCGCACCGGCGCAAGCTCGAATTCGTGGAGCAGGACCGCGCTGCCGGGCTACTGGTGCTTTCCAGCGGCGTGAGCTGGACGAGCCTCGGCGAGCGGATCGCCGTGTTCGTCACCCGGGTCGGCGACCGCGCGACGAACGTGGAGGTGGTGTCGAAGCCGGTCGGCGGCGTGATCACGTTTCCGCCCGACTGGCCGGGCCTGCTGCTCGGCGACATCGAGGCGGAGCTCGCCGAGGCGCGGAAGCCGAGGTAAGAAGAAACCGCCGATGGACGCAGATGAAACCAACCCGAAACAGTTTTGGCCACAGCGGGCACAGAGGTCACAGAGAAAGAAGAAATGCGATGGAGAATCATCGGGCTGCAGTCCTCTGTGTTCTCTGTGATCTCTGCGGCTGATCATGCGGTGGTTCAGGCGGTGGCGGCGCAACCGGATCCTCAGACGGGCGGCGATCGATGACGCGCTGCTGCGCACCGTGCTCGAGCGCTATCCCTTCACCCGCGCGCTCTCCGAGCAGGAGCGCCGCCGGCTGCGCGAGTGGATGATTTTGTTCCTGCACGAAAAATCGATTGCGGGCGCGGGCGGGCTCGAGGTGCGTGACGAAATGCGTATGGGCATCGCGGCGCAGGCCTGTATGCTGATCCTCAACCTCGACCTCGACTACTACCGCGGCTGGGTGGAGGTGATCGTGTATCCGGACGAGTTCGTCGTGGAGTACGATTACGTGGACGAGGACGGGGTCGAGCATCGCATCAAGGAGCCGATGACGGGCGAGTCCTGGCTCGAAGGGCCGGTGATCCTGTCATGGGCGGATGCCGTGACCCGCGGCGGCGCGACCGGCTACAACGTCGTGATCCACGAGTTCGCACACAAGATCGACATGCTGAACGGGGACGCCAACGGCTTTCCGCCGCTGCACGCCGGCATGGACCGGGGCGAGTGGACGCGCGCCTTCAGCAGGGCCTACGAGGATTTCCGCGCCCGCGTGGACCGCGGCGAGGAAACGGCGATTGACCCCTATGCCGCCGAGAGCCCGGCGGAGTTTTTCGCGGTCCTGAGCGAAGCCTTTTTCGAGATGCCGCGCGCCGTGCTCGGGGAGTACGGCGAGGTCTACCGCCAGCTCGCGGCCTTCTATCTCCAGGACCCGGCCGCCCGCCTGGCGGCGCAGGAGGCGGCTTGACCCCGCGATTGGAGCCGCCGGTGGATGCCGTTCCAATGACCTCCGGCAGCTCCCGATGGCTGGTGGTTCGCGACGCGCTTGGAAAACGGACATTGGAACGGGATGGACACCGATAATCCTGTCTATTTTCGGGTCGGGTTCAAGTGATTCCGTCGCCGCTCAGGCCTAGATCGAAGTACCTGCTCTTCGGAAGCTTCGGATTGCTGCTCGCCGTGCTGACGGCGCTGCTCGCGCTCGGCATGACCCGCATCGAGTCCTTCAACCGCCAGGTGAACGAGCTCACCGCGGCGCAGAACCGCAAGATCGGCGCGGTCTCGGAGCTCTTTCTCGCCAACGGCCAGCGCTCGGCGCTGATCGACCGGCTCTTCGCCGCGGAAACACCGGAGGAACGGGAGACGTTGCGCTCGCAGTACCGCCGTGCCGTCGAGTCCTACGCGCGGTCGGTGGAAAGATTGCGGGCGCTGCCCGTCGCCGCAGCCGAGGGCACGGCGCGCGACGAGGCGATCACCGCGGCGGCGCGCGCGCAGGCGCTCGGCGAGGAGATCGCCGGGCTGCTCATGGGAGGGGAGATCGCGCAGGCATCCGAGCTGAACCTCACGCAGGCGGTGCTGACGGACAGCAGGTTGCAGGAGACGCTTTACCTGCTGCTCGAGGCCAACCACGCCGAGACCGCGCAGGCGATCGCGGTCGCGAACCAGGGCATGCGCTACGGGTTCCTCCTGATCGGGGCGGGGGCGCTGTTCGCGCTGCTCGCGGGCGCCATGATTGCCGTGCTGGTGGTCCGGAATGTCGCCCGAACCGAGGCGGACCTCGAGCACGAGAAGGAGCTCGCGGAAGTGACCCTGCACTCCATCGTGGACGGGGTCATCACCACGGATGCCTCCGGGCGGATCGAGTTCATGAACCCCGTCGCCGAGCAGTACCTCGGCTGGAGCGGGACCGAGGCGCGGGGGCGGCCGCTGACGGAGGTCTACCGGGTCGTCGACGAGCGCAGCGGCCGCGCGATCGACGCGCTCTCCGAGAGCGCGGGCCCGGGCGCGGGCGCGGAGCCGGCGCCGGTGCGCCTCGTCGACCGCAACGGGCGCGAATGCCCGATCCGCTACTCGCACGCGCCGATACGCGGCCGCGACGGCACGGTGCACGGGATGATCGTGGTGTTCCACGACGTGAGCCAGATCCGCGCCATGGCGCAACAGCTCACCTGGCAGGCGAGCCACGACGCGCTGACCGGGCTGGTCAACCGCCGCGAGTTCGAGCGCAGGTTGACCGAGCTCCTGGAGACGGCGAAGACGCAGCACCGGGAGCATGCGCTGCTCTTCCTCGACCTCGACAACTTCAAGGCGGTGAACGACACCTGCGGGCACGCTGCCGGCGACGAGCTGCTGCGGCAGTTGACCGCGGTGATGCAGACCCGCCTGCGCGGCAGCGACACGCTCGCGCGCCTGGGCGGCGACGAATTCGGCGCGCTGCTCGAGGCCTGCCCGACCGACCAGGCGCTGCGCATCGCGAACGCGCTGCGCGAGACCATACGCGAGTTCCGCTTCGTGTGGCAGGACAAGACCTTCAGCGTCGGGGTGAGCATCGGGCTGGTGCCGCTCAGCGCCGAGAGCCGCGGCGCCAACCATGCGCTCACGCTCGCCGACGCGTGCTGTTACGAGGCGAAGAATCGGGGCCGCGACCGCGTGCAGGTCTACCGGCCGCAGGACCGCGACTTCACCGGGCGGCACGGCGATCTCCAGGTGGTCTCGCAGATCAACCGCGCGTTCGAGCTCGGGCAGTTCCGCCTGTTTCGCCAGTTCATCATGCCGCTCGCCCCGGGGCAAGCGCGGCCCCCGCACCACGAGGTGCTGGTGCGCATGCTCGACCGCTCGGGCAACCTCATTCCGCCGACCGGTTTCATGCCCGCCGCCGAGCGCTACAATCTCCTCACCTCGATCGAGCGCTGGGTGGTGAGCGCGCTGGTGGAATACCTCCACCGCCAGTGGATGAGCGGGGGTATCCCGCGCGATCCGGACGCGCACGGCGAGCGCGGCTACTACTCGGTCAACATCTCGGGCGCGAGCATCAACGACAAGAGCTTCCCGGATTTCCTGAGGAATCTCCTCACGCGCTACGAGCTGCCGCACGGGTTGCTGTGCTTCGAGATCACGGAGACGACCGCGATCTCCAACCTCACCAAGGCGGCCGAGCTCATGCACGAGCTGAAGGGCATGGGCTGCCACTTCGCGCTCGACGACTTCGGCACCGGCATGTCGTCTTTCGCCTACCTCAAGTACCTGCCGGTGGACCACCTCAAGATCGCCGGCATGTTCATCAAGGACATGGCGACCGACGCGATGGACCACGCCATCGTGGACGCGATCAACCGCATCAGCCACATTCTCGGCATGCAGACCGTGGCCGAGTCGGTGGAGGACGCGCTGACGCTCGCGCGGTTGAAGGAGCTCGGGGTGGATTACGCCCAGGGCTACTTCATCTCGGAGCCCGAGGCGCTCGCCGCGGAAGCGGGCATCGAGCGCGCCGTGCTCTCCGCTTAAGGAGTTTGCCGGTTTCTGTTCCGACAAACTCCTTGATACAGATGCGAGACACGATTCGCCTTGGATCAGGATAGAACAACGGTTTTTCTCAGTTGACAATGGGACGAGCAAGATGATTCGAGGTGTCCCGCGTCACGTTTCTCGCCATCCGTACCGGGTGCGGTCTTCGGTGAGGAATTTGTCGGACAGACGGCCGACCAATTCCTGAGGTATGGCCGAGCGCTATCTTCTCGCCGCCGACATCGGCGGCACCCGCACGACGGTTGCGCTGGCGGCAGCGGGCCGACCCTGGCCCGCCCTGGTCGTTCAGGCCGCCTACGCGAGCCAGGATTTCGCCGAGCTGAGGCCGATCCTCGACGACTTTCTCGCGAAGCCCGATGTCGCGCCGCGCCGCGCAGCCATCGGCGCGGCGTGCTTCTCCGTGGCGGGCCCCGTTTCCCTGAACAGCACGACCCTCACCAACCTGGGCTGGAAGATCAAGGGTGACGGCCTCGCCGTGGAGCTCGATCTGCCGGAGGTGAGGCTCATCAACGACTTCGCGGCGGCGGGCCTCGGCATCGGGCGCCTCGCGCCGGACGAGCTCGAGGTGCTGCAGGCGGGCTACCCGGTCGCGCGCGGCACGCGGCTCGTCATCGGCGCGGGCACCGGGCTGGGCGTGAGCCTGCTCACCTGGGAAGGCAGCGGCTACGTCGCGCACGCGTCCGAGGCCGGGCACACGGATTTCGCGCCGGTGGACGAGCTGCAGGACCGGCTGCTCGTGTATCTCCGCCGCCTGTTCGGGCGCGTGTCGTACGAGCGCGTGATATCCGGGCCGGGCCTCATGCGCATCTTCAGCTTCCTGCAGGAAACCGGGGCGGGAGTCCCTTCGAAGCAGCTGCAGGAAGCGGCGAAGAAGCACGCGGACACCGCGGAGGTCATCGGCGAGTTCGGGGTGGGGAAGCTCGATCCGCTTGCGGTGCGCGCGCTCGACCTCTTCGCCGCGATCTACGGCGCGTTCGCGGGCAACATGGCGCTCGTCACCCTCGCGCGGGGCGGCGTCTACATCGCGGGCGGCATCGCGCCGAAAATCGCGGCGAAGCTCAAGGACGGCACATTCATCCGCGCCTTCCACAGCAAGGGCCGCTTCAGCGATCTCCTCTCGACAATTCCGGTGCAGGTGGTGATGAACCCGCTCGTCGGGCTCTACGGGGCGCTGCAGACCGCGGCGGAAATGGCGGGTTGAGAGCGAAGACAGAAGGCGGGAGTCGCCGGGGTTCGGCTTTTTGCATGCGGCATTGCCACCCCCCTGCGGAGTCGGTACACCACAGCTGTACGGAAGTGTCACTGTCCCCCAGGGATGACGTCAAACTGACCGAATTGCGCCGGAACCTGCCCGCTTACCTCAAGCAGGTAGAAGGGACGCGAGCTGCGCATTACCTTGCGCGGCAAGCGTGGTCGTTCTTGACACACACGTCCTGATCCACGACGCGCTTGCGCCGGCGCGGCTGTCACGCCGCGCGAGACGCCTGCTCGATACCCGGCCCCTTGCCTGCAGCGACATCAGCCTGTGGGAAGTCGGGATGCTGATCGATCCCGCCGATCGGATTATTGGGGCGACCGCGATTGCGCACCGCGTGGGTCTCCTGAGCGCCGACGAAAGGCTTTCGCGACCGGCTTCTGTCGAAGTGGTCCGGCAGGTCCGGGCGTTCTTCGGCCGTCACCTCGTGGCTCCGTCACGTCGTTGCGCCTTTCCCGTAGCGGGCTCCGCGCCCCGCTCGTGGTCGCGTAATTCTTGCCCGGTGTTGCTGTTGCTCAACGGGCGGTATAAGCCGCGGAGGAGAGGCCCCGCTTGCGGGGATGCGACCGGCGCGCCGGAGCGAGGAACAGGGGCCCCGCTTGTCGGGGATGTGACCGCAGAGGCGCGCAAAGGCCCGCGGGTTAGAACCGGCGCGCTAGACCCGCTTCCGGTTCGCACCTGCCGAAATATCGGCAGGCACTGCTCCACCGTTCGCGGGCCATGCCGCCGGCGCCGAAGCGATATGGCGAGCTAAGTCGAAGCTCGCGGGGAAGGGTCCGGATCCTTTTCGGACAGCGGTCCGCCCTCCAGAGCTTTCAATTCGGCTTCTGTGTTGACATTGCTGAAGGCGCCCGGGTCGTCGTCGAACGGAACCTCGACCACTTTCAGGTTTGCGTACCAGGCATCGATCTTGCGCCCGCCGGCGGCGAGAAATTGGGTCAATCCCGGCAGCACCCGCTTGCGGCACAGGCAGAAGACCGGGTGCGGTTGGTCGCCCGTCTTCGCGACCGCGACGTCGGCGCCCTCGCGCTCGAGCGCGGCGTTGAGCCGCGCGAGGAGGTCGAGCGGCAGAAAAGGCGAGTCGCAGGGGACAGTGGCGACGAGCTCGTGCCGCGCTTCGGTCAACCCGCGGTGCAGTCCGGCGAGTGGGCCCGCGAAGCCGCCGATTTCATCGGGGATGACGCGGTGGCCGAATCCCGCGTAGGTATCGAGGTTCTGATTGGCGTTGATGAGGACCTCGTCCGCCTGGGGCGCGAAGCGCTCGATGACCCACTCGATGAGGCGCCGGCCGCGCAGCATCTTCAGGCCCTTGTCCACGCCGCCCATGCGCTGGCCGCGACCGCCCGCCAGAATCACTCCCGTGACTTTGGCAGGCGGGCGTTCGTGGTTCCGCGTTCCAAGTTCCAAGTTCAAAGTTCCAGGTTCAAAGTCAAACGTTGGAACCGCCGAATCGCAACCCGCTCCAACCTTGAACCTTGAACCTTGAACCTTGAACCTTGAACCTTGAACCTTGAACAGCAATTCATGCCAGCAATGTTGGCATGAATTGCTTGACGAAGCGATGATGGCCGGTGAACAGAAGGTAGTGCTTCCCGACCGCCCGGCCGATCATGGTGATGCCGACCTGGCTGGCGATGCGGTGGCCCATCTGCGTGAGCCCCGAGCGCGACACGAGGAACGGGATTCTCATCTGCGCCGCCTTGATCACCATTTCCGATGTCAGCCGGCCGGTGGTGTAGAAGATCTTGTCGGAGCCGTCCACGCGGTCAAGCCACATCTCACCGGCGATGGCGTCCACCGCGTTGTGGCGGCCGACGTCCTCGATGAAGTAGAGGATCTCGGCGCCGTCGAGGAGGGCGCACCCGTGCACCGCGCCCGCGCTCTTGTACACCGTTTCGTGGCGCCGCACGGCCTCGAGCACGGCGTAGAGCGTCTCCTCGGTGAGGCGCACGTCATCGCGCAGCCTGATCGACTCGATCTCCTCCATCAGGTCGCCGAACACGGTGCCCTGGCCGCAGCCGGTGGTGACCGTGCGCTTCTTCATCTTTTCCCGGAGTCCCTTGATCGGCCTGCGCGTGGTGATCGCGACCGATTCGGTTTCCCAGTCGACCTGCACCTCGGCGATCTCCTCAATGGAGCGCGCGAGCCGCTGATTGCGCAGGTAGCCGATGGCGAGCGCCTCCGGCGCCTGGCCGAGGGTCATCAGCGTGACGATCTCGCGCTTGTCCACGTAGAGCGTGAGCGGATGCTCGCCGGCGATCGGGGTCGGGAGCCGTTCGCCGCGCTCGTTCAGCGCTTCGACCTCCGTCGTGAGCGGCCGGCTCGCGCGGGTGATCTTCGGGCGGTAGGACATGTAATGATGAGTGATGAATGATGAATGAAAATCGGCGTGAAGCGGGCTGGTTCGATTCCTCGCCCGTCATTCTGCACTCATCATTCTGCATTCATCATCGCGAGGCGGCGTCAGCCGCCGATGTAGGACATTTCGACCTTTTCCAGCTTGGCGGTCTCGGCGCTGCGGATCTCGGAATAGCGGTCGTCGCGCTTCGCCCAGATGCCGGTCACCGCTTCGCGGATCTCCTCGTCCGACGCGCCGCCGCGCAGAGCCGCGCGCAGATCGTGGCCGGACGTCGCAAAAAGGCACGTGTAGAGCCTGCCCTCGGTGGAGAGGCGCACGCGGGTGCAGTCGCGGCAGAACGCATGGGTGACCGAGGCGATCACGCCGATCTCGCCGCTCCCGTCCCGGTAGCGCCAGCGCTCCGCGACTTCGCCCGTGTAATGGGGATCGAGCGGCTCGAGCGGAAACTCCGCGCCGATCATCGCGAGGATCTCGCGCGCCGTGACGACGTCGTCCATGCGCCAGCCGTTGGTGTGGCCGACGTCCATGTACTCGATGAAGCGCAGGATATGGCCGCTGCCGCGGAAGTATCGCGCCATGGGGAGCACGCTCGCCTCGTTCTCCCCCCGCTTCACCACCATGTTGATCTTGACCGGCTGAAGCCCCGCGGCGGCGGCCGCGTCGATGCCTTCCAGCACCCGGGTGGCCGGGAAATCCACGTCGTTCATGCGCCGGAAGACCGCGTCATCGAGCGAGTCGAGGCTGACCGTTATGCGCTGGAGGCCCGCGGCCTTCAGCGCATGCGCCTTGCGCGCGAGCAGCGAGCCGTTGGTCGTGAGCGTGAGATCGAGCCCCGGAATGCGCGCGAGCATCCCGACGAGCTGCTCGATGTTGCGCCGGACGAGGGGCTCGCCGCCGGTCAGCCGGATTTTCTCGACGCCGAGCCCGCGGAACAGGCGCGCGAGCCGCGCGATCTCCTCGAAGGTGAGGATCTCCCTTCGCTCGAGGAACTGGTAGTCCTTGCCGAACACTTCCTTCGGCATGCAATAGACGCAGCGGAAATTGCAGCGATCGGTGACCGAGATGCGCAGGTCGCGCAACGCGCGCCCGCGGCGATCGCGCGGCGCGGATCCCGCCTTCTGCAATGCTTCAGGTCTGTCCATGTAAGGCCGGCTGCGCGCCGGATGCCAATTGTCGCGATTATCCCAGAGCAGCCGGCCTTGCGGCAAGGAAAACACTGGCTGGAAATCAACTATTTGGATTCGTTTTCAGTTGCGCGCGAACGGCGCCCGGCGCACAATGCCGGCATGACCCAAGACCTGATCCAGCAGCCGCGGGGTTCGTATCGGCTCGCCGTCGTGATGGAGCGCACGCGGCTCGCCGACCGCTGGGCCACTGAAAAGTGGGAGGCGAAGGGCGTGGTGCCCGATACGCTGCCGGCGGGCAGCCCCGAGCAGGTGATCTTTCGCGGCCGGGCGAGCACGCAGTTCCTGTTCCCGGGCTTCGAGTTGAGGCTGCGCCGCGACGAGGCGGAAGGCTACTACCTCAACATCACCTCGCCGCAGCCGAAGGTGTTCGTGCTCTGGCGCAAGGATGACGAGATCGCGCGCCCGCGGTTCATCACGGTGAGCTTCAATGAAGGCGCGCGCTGGATGGACGGCGGCGAAAACGTCGACGGCGTGGCGCTGCCGCTGGAGCTCCTGCCGTGGATCGGCGAGTTCGTCGAGCAGAACTACCGGCCGGAGCCGAAGAAGAAGGGCCGCTACGCGAGCAACAAGGACAAGGGGGTCGGATTCCATGGCTGACGCGGGCAAGGAAAAGGCGGAGACCGCCGCCGGGGCGCCTGCGGAAACCGGCACGGAGCCCTTCCTTGCGCGCTGGTCGCGCCTGAAGCACGAGGGGAGGCAGCCGCCGCCGGAGAAGGCGCGCGAGAGCGCGGCCGATCCCAAAGCCCCGGCGCCGGAGCTGCCGCCGCTCGAAAAGCTCACCTTCGATTCCGATTACCGCGCCTTCTTCCATCCGAAGGTGGACGAGCAGACGCGGCGCGCGGCGTTGAAGAAGCTCTTCAGCGACCCGCGCTTCAACGTGATGGACGGCCTCGACGTCTACATTGACGACTATAGCAAGTCCGAGCCGATTCCCGCGGCGATGCTGGCGCAACTGAAGCAGGCGCAAAAAATCCTCGAATGGGCGAAAGGGGAGGAGCGGGAACAAGCGCAGGCGCTTGCGGGCTCCGGCGCACAGGCAGCTGCTGCGCCGGATCCGGCTGGAACTGGCGGGGCCGTGGCTTTGGATCACCAGAGGGCCGAGGCGATTCCAACGAGCTCGCTCTCCGACGCCGGACCGCCCGGCGAAGACGTGGCTAGGGCGTCCGCCGACAAGCCGCGGAATACGTAAGCAGCACGCGGCCGGTTTCGTATTTTCTAGCCCTGAGCCCCGAGCCCCGAGACCCTCGGTAACATGCCCAAGCCCAAGCTCGTCTGCAACTGCAACAAGACCATGCCGCTTGACGCCAGGGCGCTGGCGGCGTTGAAGCTCGGTGTCGCTCCCCATCTCGCAAGCGAGCTGTGCCGGCGGCACGTCGCGGCGTTCGAGGCCGCGGTGAAGAACGGCGACGAGCTGGTGGTCGCGTGCACGCAGGAAGCGCCGCTCTTCAGCGAGCTGCACGCGGAGCTGAAGGGCAGCGGCGGGCTGAAATTCGTCAACATCCGCGAGACCGCGGGCTGGTCCGCGGAAGCGGGATCCGCGACGCCCAAGATCGCGGCGCTGCTCGCGCTCGCCGACCTGCCGGAGCCGGAGCCGGTTCCGGTCGTTTCCTACAAGTCGGAGGGCCAGCTTCTCGTCATGGGCCCGGGCGGTGCCGCGCTCGCGTGGGCCGCGCGCCTCTCGGAGCACTTCGCGGTGAGCGTGCTCATGACCGGGAACGAGGCGGGCTGCGAGCTGCCCCCGGAGCGGCGCTACCCGCTCCTTTCCGGCAAGCCCGTCGCGGTGAAGGGCTACCTCGGCGCGTTCGAGGTCGAATGGGAGCAGGCGAACCCGATCGATCTCGAGACCTGCACCCGTTGCAACGCCTGCATCCGCGTCTGCCCCGAGCAGGCGATCGATTTCTCCTATCAGATCGACCTCGAGAAGTGCAAGGCGCACCGCCAGTGCGTCAAAGCGTGCGGGGACATCAAGGCGATCGATTTCGAGCGCCAGGAGACGCGACGCAGCGAAAAGTTCGATCTCGTGCTGGATCTGTCGCGCGAGCCCCTCGTCAAGCTGCCGCAGCCGCCGCAGGGATATTTCGCCCCGGGGCACGATCCGCTCCAGCAGGCGCTCGCCGCAGGCGAGCTCGCGCAGTTCGTGGGCGAATTCGAAAAGCCGAAATACTTCGCGTACCGGGAGAAGATCTGCGCGCACGCCCGCGCCGGGATCGTCGGTTGCACCCGGTGCCTGGATGTCTGCTCGACGCGCGCGATCGTGAGCGAGCGCGAGGAGAACCGCGTCAGGGTGGAGCCGCACCTGTGCATGGGCTGCGGCGGCTGCGCGGCCGTGTGCCCGTCGGGCGCGATGAGCTATGCCTACCCGCGCGTCGCCGACCTGGGCGCGCGGGTGAGGACGGTGCTTCAGACCTACCGCGGCGCGGGCGGGCGCGATCCCGTGCTGCTGTTCCACAACACGACCGACGGGCGCGAGTGGATCGCGCGGCTCGCGCGGCGCGGCCGGGGGCTGCCCGCCAATGTGATCCCGCTCGAGGTCTTCCACATCGCGTCCCTGGGCCTTGACGTGATGCTCGGCGCGATCGCGCTCGGCGCCGCGCGCTTCCTGATCCTCTCGGCGGGCAGCGAACCGGAGGACTATCGCGCCGCGCTCGCAAAGCAGCTCGCCTTTGGCGAGCAGATCCTGTCCGGACTCGGCTTCGGGGACGGCCACCTGCGGCTGATCGAGGCAGGCGACGCGAGCGCGCTCGAGCAGGCGCTCTGGAGCCTCGGGACCGCGCGCGGCGTGCCTGCGGCGAGCTTCAACCTCTCCAACGAGAAGCGCGCGACGCTCGACTTCGCGCTGGACCATCTCCTCAAGCATGCGCCCGATGCGAAGGAAGAAGTGGCGCTCGGCGCGGGCGCGCCGTACGGCCGCGTCATGGTGAACCGGCAGACCTGCACGCTGTGCATGGCGTGCGTCGGGGCCTGTCCGGAGGGCGCGTTGCTCGATTCGAAGGAAAAGCCGCAACTGCGCTTCATCGAGCGCAACTGCGTGCAGTGCGGCTTGTGCGAGAAGACCTGTCCGGAGGACGCGATCAGCCTCGCGCCCCGGCTCTTGCTTGGCCGTGAGGCCCGGTCGGCGGTGGTGCTGAATGAAGCCGAGCCGTTCAACTGCGTGCGCTGCGGGAAGCCCTTCGCCACGAAGCAGATGATCGAGAACATGCTCGGCCGGCTCACCACGCACTCCATGTTCTCCACGCCCGAGTCGTTGCGCCGCCTGCAAATGTGCGCGGACTGCCGCGTGATCGACATGATGCAGGCCGGTGGCGAGCTCACCATCTTCGACGTGCACCCGGACGGCGGAAAGGCGGGTCGCCCGTGAGCGAGCCGCAGGCGCAGCCGGCGGGACAGCCGGCGCCGGTCGACATCGAGCGCGCCAATCTGTACGCGCTCACCGCGCGCCTGTTTTACGCCGCTCCGGACGCAGACCTGATCGCCCAGATCCGGGAGAGCGTGCAGGCAGAAGGCGGCGGGGAGGACGCTGCCGCGCTCAGGGCGGGCTGGCGGGCCCTGCAGGACGCCTGCGGGAGCGCAATCCCGGAGGTGATCCGCCAGGAGTACGATGACCTCTTCGTCGGGGTCGGCAGGGCACAGGTGACTCCGTATCTCTCCGGCTACGCCGAGCCCTCTTCGCCCGACCGCTACCTGGTGAGACTCCGCGAGCAGCTTTCCCGATGGGGATTGGTGCGACGCAGCAGCGCGTTTGAGATCGAAGACCACATCTCGGCGTTGAGCGACGTCATGCGCCTTGTCATAGAGCACGGCCGCCCGCTCGAAGAGCAGCAGGAGTTCTTTGCGCACTTCGTGTATCCCGGCGCCGGGCCCTTTTTTATTGCCGTGAAGCGGGCCCCCTCGGCGAGCTTTTATAAGGTTGTCGCCGTCTTCGCGCATGCTTTCTTCGAGCTCGAAAAGGAGGCATTCGAAATGTGGGACCGGGCTTGAGCGCGCAGCTCAACCCTTCCACGGTCGTGGGATTTCATATGCCGGTAGTCTCATATCACTGCTTGATTTGTTCCGGCATAGAGGGTAGATTTTTTGTCAGGCGCGGGTAACTCGCCGCGTCATACAAGAAGGAGGGCGCAATGAAGGGGTCCCAGTCGAAGCTTTCCCGCCGCAATTTCCTCTTGGCCGTCGGTGCGGGTGGCGCAGCAGCCACCGCCGCCCTGGTCGCCAAAGAGCCCGCACCGCAGGGCAAGAAAGGTGAAGCCGCGAGCGGGTCGAAGGGCTACCACCTCACGGAACACGTTCGCAAGTATTACCACACCGCCAAAGTCTGAGGGGGACGCAGCCATGTTGCTCACGAGAAAATCCACGGGCGTTTCCGCATCGCAGCGCCGGCTCACCTCGGCGGTCTCGGGCATGCTCGGCAGGACGATCGACCGCCGCACCTTCCTGCTGCGCTCGGGGATCACGGTTGGCGCGGGCGCCGCGCTGTCGCAACTGCCGTTCTCGATCATGGAGAAAGCCGAGGCCGCGGCCCCGGCCGAAGGCAAGATCGAGGTCAAGCGCACGGTTTGCACGCACTGTTCCGTCGGCTGCGCGATCGACGCCGTAGTGCAGAACGGCGTGTGGATCCGGATGGAGCCAGTGTTCGACTCGCCGATCAACCTCGGGGCATTGTGCACCAAGGGCGCCGGGGTCCGCGACTACGGCGCGACAGCCGACTCGCACCGCTTGAAATCCCCGATGAAGCTCGTGGGGGGCAAATGGCAGAAGATCTCGTGGGACCAGGCGCTGAACGAAGTGAGCCAGAAGTTGCTCCAGATCCGGAAGGAGAGCGGGCCCGACGCGACCTACTGGATCGGCTCCTCCAAGCACAGCAACGAGACCGCCTACCAGTTCCGCAAGTTCGTGTCCATGTTCGGCACCAACAACATGGATCACCAGGCGCGCATCTGCCACTCGACGACGGTGGCCGGGGTGGCGAACACCTGGGGCTATGGCGCGATGACGAACTCCTACAACGATGAGCAGAATTCGAAGAGCATCCTGTTCTTCGGCAGCAACGCGGCCGAGGCGCATCCGGTCTCCATGCTGCACACGCTGCACGCCAAGGAGAACGGCGCCAAGGTGATCGTGGTGGATCCGCGCTTCACGCGCACGGCGGCGCGGGCGGACAAGTACTACCGCATCCGCTCCGGCACCGACGTCGCGTTCCTGATGGGGATGCTCTACCACATCTTCAAGAACGGCTGGGAGGACAAGGACTACATCAAGGCCCGCGTCTACGGCATGGACAAGGCGCGCGAAGAGGTGATGAAGTACACGCCGGAGGTGGTCGAGCAGATCACCGGGATGAAGGAGCACGAGGTGCGGGACGTCGCCGAAACCATGGCGAAGAACCGCCCCGGCACCCTCATCTGGGCGATGGGCCAGACCCAGCACACCAACGGCACCGCGATAGTGCGGGCGTCCTGCATCTTCCAGCTTGCGCTGGGCAACATCGGCGTCTCCGGCGGCGGCTGCAACATCTACCGCGGCCATGACAACGTGCAGGGCGCGACCGACATCGGCCCGAACCCCGACTCGCTGCCGGGCTATTACGGCATCCCGACCGGCTCGTGGAAATACTGGGCCGGGGTGTGGGGCGTGGACTACGAATGGCTCAAGGGGCGCTTCGCCTCCCAGGCGATGATGGAGAAGCCGGGCATCACCGAGTCGCGCTGGATCGACGGGGTGCTCGAGAAAAACGAGCTGATCGACCAGGATCCCAACCTGCGCGCGGTGACCTTCTGGGGTCATTCGCCGAACAGCCTGACGCGCGGCAAGGAGATGGTCGAGGCGATCAAGAAGCTCGATCTCCTGGTCGTGATCGATCCGATTCCGAACGCCGTTGCGGCGATGGCGGCGATGGTGCGCCAGGACGGCGTCTATCTGCTGCCGGCGGCGACGAATTTCGAGACGAGCGGATCGTGCACCGCTTCAAACCGCTCGATCCAGTGGCGCGAAAAAGTGATCGAGCCCCTGTTCGAGTCGCGCACCGACCTGATGATCATGTACCAGCTCGCGGAGAAGTTCGGCTACGCCAAGGAGTTCGTGAAGAACATCAAGCTCGCGAAGGGCAAGGGCGGCATGCTGGAGCCGGACCCCGAGGACGTGCTGCGCGAGGTGAATCGCGGCGTGTGGACCATCGGCTACACCGGCCACTCGCCCGAGCGCCTGCAGGCGCACATGCGCAACATGCACGTGTTCGATGTCAAGACGCTGCGCGCGAAGGGCGGCAAGGACGCGAAGACCGGCTACGTGCTCGACGGCGACTACTTCGGCCTGCCGTGGCCGTGCTACGGCACCGCGGCTCTCAAGCATCCCGGGACGCCGAACCTGTACGACACCTCGAAGCACATCATGGACGGCGGCGGCAACTTCCGCGCCAACTTCGGCGTCGAGCGCAACGGTGTCAACCTGCTCGCCGAGGACGGCTCGCATTCCAAGGGCGCCGATCTCACGACCGGCTACCCCGAGTTCGACCACGTGCTCTTGAAGAAGCTCGGCTGGTGGGACGAGCTGACCGACGCCGAAAAGAAGGCGGCCGAGGGCAAGAACTGGAAGACCGATGCTTCGGGCGGGATCATCCGCGTGGCGATGAAGAACCACGGCGTTCATCCGTTCGGCAATGCCAAGGCCCGCGCCGACGTGTGGAACTTCCCGGATCCGATCCCGGTGCACCGCGAGCCGATCTTCAGCCCGCGGCCGGATCTCGTCGAGAAGTATCCCACGTACGACGACCAGAAGACCCGGTGGCGTATGCCCGTCCTGTACAAGACGATCCAGCAGGCGAACAAGGACGCGGTCAAGCAGTACCCGCTGATCCTGACGAGCGGCCGCCTGACCGAGTACCAGGGCGGCGGCGACTGGACGCGGTCGAACAAGTGGCTCGCCGAGCTGCAGCAGGAGATGTTCGTCGAGATCAGCCCGAAGGATGCGAACGACCGCGGCGTCAGGAACAACGAATACGTCTGGGTCGAGACGCCGACGAAGGCGCGGCTCAAGGTGAAGACGCTGGTCACGGAGCGGGTGGCGCCGGGCACCGTGTTCTGCCCGTTCCACTTCGCCGGCTGGTGGATGGGCAACGACCTGCTCGACAAGTACCCCGAGGGCGCGGCGCCCTGGGTGCGCGGCGAGGCCGTCAACACCGCGACGACCTATGGTTACGACATCGTGACCATGATGCAGGAGACGAAGACGACGCTGTGCCAGGTGGCGAAGGCCTGACGCTAACGGGACCGTGAGGAGCGAACCATGGCGAGAATGAAATTTCTGGCTGATGCCGAGCGCTGCATCGAGTGCAACGGTTGCGTGACGGCGTGCAAGCAGGAGCACGAGATCCCGTGGGGCGTGAACCGGCGCCGCGTGGTGACGTTCAACGACGGCGTGCCCGGCGAGAAGTCGATATCGGTCGCGTGCATGCACTGCTCGGATGCGCCCTGCATGGCGGTGTGTCCGGTGGACGTGTTCTACAAGACGACCGAGGGCCTGGTCCTGCACGACAAGGATCTCTGCATCGGGTGCGGCTACTGCTTCTACGCCTGCCCGTTCGGCGCGCCGCAGTTCCCGCAGGACGGCGCCTTCGGGCTGCGCGGCAAGATGGACAAGTGCACGTTCTGCGCGGGCGGCCCCGAGCCCGATTTCTCGGCCGCCGAGTTCAGGAAGTACGGGCGCAACCGCCTGGCCGAGGGCAAGCTGCCGGCGTGCGCCGAGCAATGCGCGACCAAGGCGCTGATCGGCGGCGATTCCGACGTGATCGCCGATATCTACCGCACCCGGGTGCTCACGCGCGGCAAGGGGGCGGAGGTCTGGGGTTGGGGCACGGCCTACGGCAAGCCCGAAAGGCAGCCGGCGACGAAACCGGGAGCGAAGTCATGAAACCCGCAGTGAAGTGCATCGGATTGGCAGCCGCCGCGTCGCTCGCCTTGTTCGGCACCGGCTGCGGCGAGAAGGCCACGGTGATTGTCTACAAGCAGGGACAGTACCAGGGCAAGCCGGACACACGGCCCTGGGAGAGCGATCAATCGCCCACCAGCCAGCCGAACCCGTGGCAAAAGGGCGACAAGGACTCGTGGGAGAAGACGGTCAAGGCGCGGACCCTCGGGCAGAACGAGTACGTTCGCGTGGCCGAGCATTGATGATCCAAGGAGGACCGATGGACGGTAATCGCTCCCGGTGGCGGGCAGCCTGCCTCGCCGCCTGCCTCTTCATGACGCTGTCGGCTTCCCCGCTCGCGCTCGCGGCCGAAGCGAGCGACGCGAAGGCGCAGGCCGAGCGCCAGCTCACCCAGCCGCTCAATAACGCGCCCCTGTGGCGGGAAGTGCGCAAGGGCGAGAACCCGTACCAGACGACCCAGGTGCGGGGCATTGAAACCAACGTGCTGATCCAGACGGAGGGCCAGATCTGGCGCGAGATCCGCAACGGCCCGGTCACCATCTACGGCGGTTGGCTGTTGATCGCGGTCGCGGCGCTGATCGGGCTTTATTACTGGCTCAAGGGGCCGCTCACGCTGCACGGCAAGCCGACCGGCCGCATGATCGAGCGCTTCACGACCTGGGAGCGCATCGTGCACTGGACGACGGCCGTGAGCTTCGTGATCCTCGCGGTCACCGGCACGATCATCCTGTTCGGCAGGTACGTCGTGCTGCCCGCGGTGGGCTACAGCCTGTTCTCCTGGCTCGCGATCATTTCCAAGAACCTGCACAACTTCGTCGGCCCCGTGTTCGCGGTGTGCGTCGTCCTCCTGTTCGCGACCTTCGTCAAGCACAACATTCCGAGGGCCTACGACTGGATTTGGGTGCGCAAGCTCGGAGGGATGTTCGGGGCGCGCGAGCACGTGCCCTCGGGCAAGTTCAACAGCGGAGAGAAGCTGTGGTTCTGGTTCGGCGCCACGCTGCTCGGCATCGTCGTCAGCGTGACCGGCTTCATTCTCGATTTTCCCAACTTCGAGCAGGGGCGGGGCGCGATGCAGCTCTCGAACGTGATCCATGCGAGCGCGGCGGTGCTGTTCATCGCGATGAGCTTCGGCCACATCTATCTCGGCACGATCGGGGTGGACGGCGCCTACGAGGCGATGCGCAACGGCGCGGTGGACGAAACCTGGGCGAAGGAGCATCACGAATATTGGTATGACGAAGTGAGATCGGGCAGAGCCCCGGGCGCTGCGCCGTCAACGGCGCCCGCGTCCGCGATGAAGGAAGGATGGAAGCTATGAATGCGATGAGCAGCCGCCCGGTGTGGAAGCTTCTCGCCGCGCTCGTGGTCGGGTGCGCGGTAGGCGTCGCGTTCGCCAAGCTGCCGCCGCCGAGCGAGGAGGCGAAGGCGAAAGCCGCGGAGGCGGCAAAGAAAGCCGGGGAGGCGGCGAAGAAGGAAGCCGAAGCTCTCGCGAAGGCAATGGACCGCGTCGCCGAGCGCTACAAGAAGGAGAAAGGCGTCAAGGCCGCGGCGCCGACGCCTGCCCCGAAGAAATAGCAGCGGACCGACCGCTCGAAAGAAGCCCGGTGACCCCGGGCTTTTTTTTGGCGCTCCCGCGTGATGCGCCGATCGGGGCGACGCGCCACAATCCCTTGATCCATATCAAGTTCTTTGCCCGCAGAACCGGTAATTTGCCGTCGAGCGAGGGCCTTTCCCACGCCGACGGCGCCGGCGTTTACCGGTCGGGTGATCCAGCATGGAAGCTCACCAGGCGCAGGAGGAGCACGCCGAGCGCGCCATCGCACGCGTATTGGAGGCCGAGCGTCAGGCCCGGGAGGCGATCGCGCGCTGCGCGGAGGAGCGTGCACGGCTGGTGAGTGAGGCGCAGGCCGGGGCGCTAGCCATTGCTGCGCGCGGGGAGCGCCGCATTGGGGCGCTGCGCGCGCGCATGGCACAAGCGACGGAGCAACAGATCGCGGCGCTTCAGCGGCGCCCGGTCGACGAGGAGAGCATCGGCCCGGCTGAGCGCGTGACGGAGCGCCTGCAGCGCGCGGTCGCGGCAGTCGCGGACGAGCTCGCCGGCGGCGCGGAGTAGATACGGTCATGGAATACGCCCAGGCGCGGATCCAGGCGAGGTTCGGGCGGCGCCCCGAGCCCGCGCTGTGGCGCGAGCTGCGCAGCGTGAGCGATTCAGGCGCATTGCTCGCCGCAATCCAGGGCTCCGTGCTGGCGCCGTGGACGGCGGGCATCGAGGCCCGCAGCGATCTCCACCAGATCGACCGCGCGTTGCGGGAGCGATTGCGCGCGCACATCCGTGAAGTGGCGGCCTGGTTGCCGCCGGCATGGCGCGACGCGGCGCTCTGGATCCTGCACCTGCCTCACCTGCCCGCCGTGATGCGCCTGCTGGCGGGAGAACGGGCGCTCGCCTGGATGTGGCGCGAACCCGCGCTGCAACCTGCCGTCGCCGCGGAAAGCCGCCCGCCGCAAGCCGCCATTGCGGCAAGCGCCTTTGCATTTCTGCTTCCGGGTCGCGCGCGGCGGCGGGCGGCCCGCGGCGCGGCGCCGGCCCCATCGGTTGACGCACGTACCGCGTGGCTCAATGAATGGCGGGAGCGCTGGCCGGCCGAAGGCCGTGAAGGGCTGGAGCGGCTCGTTGCGACCGTGCTGACGCACCTCGAACGCTTTGCCCGGGCCCGCGTCGCCGAGAGCGGGGGCCTGCGCGCGCTGCTGGAACAGGATCTGCGCCGCCTGTTCCGGCGCTTCGCGCTGCAGCCGGCGGCCGCGTTCGCGTATCTCGCGCTCGCCGCGCTCGACCTCGAGCGGCTGCGCGCCGAGCTCGCGCGCTGCGCGCTCGCGCGCCGCGGAGGGCGCGCCGCGTGATCCGCCCGCGTCCCGCGGAGTGGTTCGAGATTCTCTGCGCCCGGGAGGACGCGGTGGCGCTGCTCGAGGCGCTGGCGCGCGGGGCCTGCGTCGAGCTCGAGGCCGGGGACGCCGAGGGGAGGGACGCCCTCGCCGCGGCGATGCGCCAGGCGATGTCGCGGTTCGATGCCCTGGCGCAGCGTTTCGGCGCGTGGTGGCCGGCGCCCGGCGAAGAGGCGGCGGAAGCGGTGGCGTTGAACGAGCTCCTCGCGCGCGATCTCGCGCGCCTCGAAGCCTGGGCGGCCGAGGCCGGCCCCGTGATCGAAGCGATACAGGCGGGGAGAGCGGAACGCAGCGACCTTGCGCTGTGGCAGCGCGTCCTCGGAGAGCTGCGGGAGAGCCCGATCGATTTCGCGCAGCTCGCGCAGCCCGGGGCAGGCGTCCAGGCGGCGCTGCTCGCGTTCCCGGGCGGGGCGGACCCGGTCGCGCCGCCGGGCGTGCTCGCGCGGCGGATCCAGGGCGAGGCGGAATTCTACCTGCTCGCCGTCGGCCCTCCGGCGGGCATGGCGGCGCTCGGGGAACAGGCGGCCCTGCTTCAGGGAAGGAGGATCGAGCTGCCGCCCTGGATGAAGAGCTCCGTCGCGGAGAATCTCGCATGGCTCGGGAAGCGGCTCGCCGAGGTGGACGAGTCCATCGCGGCAAATGGCCGCGCGCTTGCCGGGATCGGGGCGAAGCACTCGCTCGCGAAGGCGCTCGGCGGGCTGCGCCGCGCGCAATGGATGCTCGCCGTGAGCGGGGCCATCGAGGCCGGCGAGAATTTCTGCCGCGTGACCGGCTGGACGAGCGATCGCGGGCGGCTCGCGGCCGCGATCGGGGCCTCCGGCGCGCGCGCGCTCGCGCATTTTCCGCAGCCGCCCCGGGGGCGCGAGGCGCCCCTGCTGCTGCAGAACCCGTGGTGGGCGCGCCCGTTCGAGATCTTCAGCCGCGCGCTTGGCATGCCGCCGCGCCACGGCGCCGATCCCACGAAGCTCCTCGCGTTCATCGTCCCGCTGCTGTTCGGCTACATGTTCGGCGACGTCGGGCAGGGCGCGGTGCTCATCGCCGCGGGCTTTGCGTTTCGCGACCGGGTTCCCGTGCTGCGCATGCTGGTGCCGTGCGGTGTCTCGGCAATCCTGTTCGGACTCGCGTTCGGCAGTGTCTTCGGCATGGAAGGGCGGCTGCCGGCGCTGTGGGTGCAGCCGCTCGATCAGCCGCTCCCCGTCCTCATCGTGCCGCTCATCGGGGGCGTCGTGTTGCTGCTTCTGGGCCTCACCATCAACGCGCTCGAGGCCTACTGGCGCGGCAGGTTTCGCCACTGGCTCGCGGCGGACGCCGGGCTGGTCGTGGTGTACGGGGGGCTCCTCGGCGGCTTTCTCGACGCACTGGGCTACTGGATCGCTGCGCTCGGCGCGCTGCTGCCGGTCGCCGGCGAGCTCGTGATGACGCGGCGCCTCCGGCCGGCGCTCGCCGCGGCCGGCGACCTGCTGGAGAAGACCGTGCGGCTCCTGATCAACACGCTCTCCTTCGTGCGGGTGGGGGCGTTCGCGCTCGGGCACGCCGGCCTCTCGGCCGCGATCGTCGCGCTCGCGGAGGGTGCGACGAGCGTGCCGGGATATCTCGTCGTGATGATCGCGGGCAACGTCCTGGCAATCGCCATCGAGGCCCTCGTCGTGTCGGTGCAGACCACGCGTCTCGTGCTGTTCGAATTCTTCACGCGATTTTTCATCGGCCGGGGCCGCGAGTTCCGGCCGCTCGCGCCACCGCCCGTTCCGATTCAAGGAGAACTGCGTGAATCCACACCTTAAGCTCGCCGTCGGGTTGACCCTGCTCGCCGCCGTCCTGAGCGCGGGTGCGACGCTCCTCCTGGTATTTCCGGCAGGGGCGGCGCAGCCGGCAGCGCCGGCACCGCTCGGCGAGGCGGCAAGCTGGGGCATGTTCAGCGCCGCCCTCGCCACCGGCCTCTCCTCCCTGGGAGCCGGCGTCGCGGTGGGCAAGCTGGGAGCCGCCGCGATCGGCGCGCTCGCCGAAAAACCGGAGCTCTTCGGGCGGCTGCTGATCTTCGTGGGGCTCGCCGAGGGCATCGCGATCTACGGGCTCATCGTTTCGATCCTGATCCTGAACCGCCTGGCGTGAGGCGATGGACGGCCGGGTTGTCTTCATCGGCGAGGAAGTGACCGCGGCCGGCTACCGCCTCGCCGGCGCGGGCACGGTGAGCCCCGCGCCCGGCGAGGAGGCGGCGGCGCTGCGCGAGGCCGCGGCGCAGGCGGAGCTGATCCTGCTCGAGAGCGGCTGCGCCGCGCGCATCCCGGCGGCGGAACTCGAGCCCCTGTTGTGGGCGACGCGCCCGCTGCTCCTCATCGTCCCCGACCGCGACGGCACGATGGCGATCCCCGACATCGCCGCGCGGGTGCGCCTGCAACTCGGGGTGGATGCGTGAACCACGAGCAGGCGATGGCGGCACTGATCCGGTTGGTGGACGACAACCGGCAGGCGAGGTGCCGGGCGCTGCTCGCCGAGGGCGAGGCGAGGGCGCGCGCGATCCGCAAGGAGGCGTTTGCGGCCGCGCGCCGGCACGTGCGCGAAGCGCTCGAGGCGCAGCGCCGCCACGACCGCATGCGCCTCGCGCGGGCCGAAGCGGAGTTCCGGACGCGCCAGCGGCTTGCGCGCCAGCAACGCGCCAGGACGCTGCTGGAAAGCGGCTGGCGCGCGCTGCACGAGGCGCTGCTCGAGCGCTGGCGGAATGCGAGCGGACGCCGCGCGTGGGTGCGCCGCAGCGCGGCGCAAGCGGCCGCGACGCTGCCGCGCGAGGGCTGGGAGATCCGGCATCCCGCCGAATGGGCGCGCGCCGAGCAGGACGAGTTGCAGCGATTCCTGGTCGGGCACGGCATCGCCGCGCCGCGTTTCCACGCCGACAGTGCGATCAAAGCCGGCCTTCGCCTGGCGGCGGGTCACAACGTGCTCGACGCCACGCTCGCCGGACTGCTTGCCGACCGCGCGGCGATCGAGGCGCGCATGCTCTACCACCTGGCGGGAGAGGCGCCGTGAGCCTCGCGCGCATACAGTGGATCAGCGGACCGGTGCTGCGGGCGCGGGCGAGCGGGCCGTTCCAGGTGCGCGAAGCGGTGCGGGTCGGCGACGGCGGGCTGCTGGGGGAGGTGGTCTCGATCAACCGCGACGAGATCGTCGCCCAGGTCTACGAGGACACGACCGGTCTCCGTCCCGGGAGCGAGGTGCGGGGCAGCGGATCGCCGCTCGCGATCCGGCTCGGCCCGGGGCTGCTTGGCAACATCTTCGACGGCCTGCTGCGGCCGCTTTCGGGGTGCCCGGGCGATTATGTCGAGGCGGGGGCGGGCGCTCGCGGCGCGTGCCGCGCCGAGTTCCACCCGCTCGTCCGGGCCGGCGATCGCGTGAGCGGAAGCGAGCCTTTCGGGCGGGCGGTCGCGGCGCAGGGCCGCAGCCAGTTGTGCCTCGTGCCGCCTTGGGTGTCGGGCGAGGTGATCGCCGTTGCCCCCGCCGGCGCATACGACGAGCACGCGGCGTTGTGCGAGGTTCGCTCGGCGGACGGCAGCGCGCACCCCGTGGCGATGAGCCATTTCTGGCCGGTGCGGGTGCCGCGTCCGGTTGCCGCGCGCCTGCCGAGCGACGAGCCGCTGGTGACCGGCCAGCGTCTCCTCGACAGCCTGTTCCCGGTCGTGCTCGGGGGCAAGGCGGCGATCCCCGGCGGCTTCGGCACCGGCAAGACCGTGCTGCTGGAGGCGCTCGCCAAGTCGTGCAGCGCCGACGTGATCGTGTACCTCGGCTGCGGCGAGCGCGGCAACGAGATGGCGGGCGTGCTCGAGGAGCTGCCGCGCCTCACCGACCCGCGCACCGGCCGCCCGCTCATGGAGCGCACGGTGATCATCGCCAACACCTCGAACATGCCGGTCGCCGCGCGCGAGGCGAGCATCTACAGCGCGGTCACCGTCGCGGAGTATTTCCGCGACCAGGGTTTGCACGTGGCCTTGATGGCCGATTCGACCAGCCGCTGGGCCGAAGCGTTGCGGGAGGTCTCGGGGCGCCTCGGCGAGCTGCCCGGGGAAGGGGGCTATCCCGCCTACTTGAGCAGCCGGCTCGCCGATTTCTACGAGCGCGGCGCCCGGGTGCGCACGCTTGCCGGGGCCGTCGGGTCGGTGACGCTGCTCTCGTCGATCAGCCCGCCCGCCGGCGATTTTTCCGAGCCGGTGACGAGCCATTCGAAGCGTTACGTGCGCAGCTTCTGGGCGCTCGATCTCAAGCGCGCCCAGGCGCGTTTTTACCCCGCGATCCATCCGCTGCAATCCTATTCCGAGGACGCGGCCGATCTCGCGCTGTGGTGGGAGCAGGTGTTCGCCGGGCTGCCGCGGGACGAATCGGCGCCGGCCCGCCCGGTCGGCGAATGGCTGGAGCTGCGCCGGCGGTTTCTCACGCTGCTCGACGAGCAGGTGCGCCTCGAGCGCATGGCGCGCATCGTGGGCAAGGACGCGCTGCCGCCGCGCCAGCAGCTCGCGCTGTTCTGCGCCGACCTCGTCAACGAGGCGTTCCTGCGCCAGTCGGCTTTTTCCGAGGTCGACTGGTACGCCAGCCCGCAGCGGCAGGCGGCGATGATGCGCACCATCGGTCGCTTCGTCGGGCTGGCCGGGGAGGCGCTCGCGCGCGGGGTGGCGCTCGAGGCGTTGACCACGCTGCCGGTTCTCCGCCAGTTGCGGCGCATGGGGGAGGAGATCGGCGAGGGCCGGCTCGGGGAGCTCGACGCGCTCGCGCGGCGCGTGGAGCAGGAAGTGAGCGCGCTCGCACCGGGGGGCGGAAGTGCTCACCAGGATTAGCGTCGAGGGCGCGGCGACGCGCATCGAGGGCCCGTTGCTGTTCCTGCGCCGCACGCTCGACATCGGGTTGAACGAAGCCGTTGAAGTGCACGGGGCGGACGCCCGCCCGCGCATCGGGCGCGTCGCCGCACTCGACGGCGACTTCGTCACGGTGGAGCTGCTGGAGTCCACCAGCGGACTGGGTCTGGAAGCCACCGCGCGCTTCCACGGCGAGCCGCTCAAGGTCGCGCTCGGCCCCGGCATTCTCGGACGTGTCTTCAACGGCATCGGCCAGGTGATCGACGGCGGCCCGCCGCTCCCCGCGCACCGCAGGCTGCGCATCGACGGCTTGCCGCTCAACCCCGTGGCGCGCGCGACGCCGCGGGACTTCATCGAGACCGGGGTGACGGCGATCGATCTCCTCAACAGCCTCGTGCGCGGCCAGAAGCTGCCACTCTTCTCCGGCGGCGGGCTGCCGCACGACCGCATCGCGGTCGAGATCGCCTGCCACGCGCGGCTCCGGGGCGCGCGTGCCGGGGATTTCGCGATCGTCCTCGCCGGCATCGGGCTGCCCTTCGAGCGCGCCGAGTATTTCCGGCGCAGCCTCGAGGCGAGCGGAGGCCTCGAGCGCGCCGCCCTGTTCCTCAACCTGGCGAGCGATTCCAGCAGCCAGCGGCTGCTCACGCCGCGCTTCGCGTTGACCGCGGCGGAGTATCTCGCCTTCGTCGAGGGCAAGCACGTGCTCGCGATCCTCACCGACATGACCAACTACTGCGAGGCGCTGCGGGAAGTGGCCGGCGCCAAGGGGGAAATCCCGGGGCGCAAGGGCTATCCGGGCTACCTCTATTCGGATCTCGCGACGATCTACGAGCGCGCCGGCTGCGTGCGCAGCTCGCGCGGCACGTTGACGCAGCTGCCCATTCTCACCATGCCCTCCGATGACATCGGCCACCCGATCCCGGATCTCACCGGGTACATCACCGAGGGGCAGATCGTGCTGGCGCGCGAGCTGGAACGCGCCGGGGTGCAGCCACCGATCAACGTGCTCGCCAGCCTGTCGCGGCTCATGAAGAACGGCACCGGCCGCGGCTTCACCCATGCCGATCACCCGGCGCTCGCGGCCCAGTTGTTCGCGTCTTATGCGCGGGCGGTGCAGGCGCGGCTGCTCGCGAGCGTGGTCGGGGAGGAGGGCCTGTCCGACGTCGATCGCAGCTATCTCGCATTCGGCGCCGCGTTCGAGCGCGAGCTCGTGAGCCAGGACGGGCCGCGCACGCTGGAACAGAGCATGGCGGCGGGCTGGTCCGTGCTGCGCGGGTTGCCGCGCGCGGAATTGACCCGGCTCACCGACGCGCAGATCGCCGAACATATCGGGGGCCGTTCGTGAGCGAGGTCACGGCCACGCGCAGCGCCGTGATCGCGCTCAAGGAAGAGCGGCGAGCGATGCAGGAGAGCTCCGCGTTCCTCGACGAGAAATGCTTGCTGCTCGCCGAGGCGATGATGAACGAGCTCCGCCGCCACCAGCGCATGTCGGCCGAGGACCGCAAGCTGTCCGAGGAGGCGGCATCGGCGTTGCACGCTGCCCTCATGCGGCACGGCCTCGATGGGCTGCAGTGCTACCCCGCCGCGGATCTCGGCGGCGCCGTACCGGACGTGCAGCGCCGCACGCTGATGGGCATCGCATTGCAGAGTGCCCGGTTCGAGGCCGCGGGGAAGCCGCGATTCGAGCCGGTCAATCCCTCGCCGGAAGCGGAGGCGTGCCGCGCGCTCTTCGCGCGGCGCCTCGGCCTTGCCGCGCAACTCGCGGCCGTAGCGGGCAACCTGGACCGCCTCTACCACGAGTACCGGCGCACGGTACGGCGCGTGCGCGCGCTGGAGGACGTGTTGCTGCCCGAAATCGACCGCACGGCGTCGGAGATCGAGGCGCAGCTCGAGGAGCTCGAGCAGGACGAAGCGCTGTGGGTGAGGAGAGCGTCCGGTGCGGCCCGCTGAGCCGACGCTCGCCGCGCTGCCCAATCCGCTCGCGCGTTATTTTCTGGCGACGCGCCCGGCGTTCCTGAGCGTCACGCTGTTCGCCTGCCTGGCGGGTTTCGGCACCGCTTATTTCGACGCGGGCGCGCTGTCGGCTGCGAAGGCGGCGGTCACCCTCGTCTTCGCGCTGATGGCGCACGCGGGCATCAACGTGTTGAACGACTACTACGACGAGCTGAACAGCACCGACCGCATCAACACCGACCGCGTGTTTCCCTACACCGGCGGCAGCCGCTTCATCCAGAACGGGGTGCTCGGCGCCCGTGAAATGCGGGCCTACGGCGCCGCCCTGCTCGGCGTGGTCATCGTGGCGGGGTTGTGGCTGACGAGCGTGTCGGGCTTCGGGCTGATGTGGATCGGGGCTACCGGGCTTTTCATCGGCTGGGCCTACTCGGCGCCGCCTGTTGCGCTCAACAGCCGCGGCGCGGGCGAATTATGCGTGGCGCTGGGCTTCGGGTTGATCGTCGTTGGCGCCGACTATGTGCAGCGCGGAGCGTTCGCGCTCCTGCCCGCGACGGCCGCGGTGTCCTATGCGCTGCTCGTCGCCAACCTTCTTTACATCAACCAGTTTCCCGACCGCCGCGCCGACGAGGCGGCCGGCAAGCGGCACTGGGTGGTGCGCCTCGGCGCGCGCCGTGGACGCTGGGGGTACGTCGCGATCGCCGCGATTGCCTACGGCTCTCTGCTGCTCGCGGCGGACGCGGGCCTCGTGCCGCGCCTTGCGCTGATCGCGCTGGCGAGCGCTGTCCTGTCCGCGAAGGCGGCCCGCGGCCTGTTCGGCCATGCCGGGGAGCCGGAGCGGCTCGTTCCCGCGATCAAGGCGACGATCGCCGCCGCATCGTTGCACGGGCTGCTGCTCGCAGTCGCCTTTGCGCTCAGCGCGCCGTAATGGACAGGATTAACAGGATTAACAAGAATCCCGGGAGGACGGGGCTTTAATCCTGCAAATCTTGTAAATCCCGTCCATTTCCTGATTTCCACCGGGGCTCATCGGCCGGACGTGACGGGGATGCCGCCGATCCGGGCGCGCCACTCGCGCGGGCCGGATTCGTGCACCGAGTTGCCGGCGGTATCGACGGCCACCGTGACCGGCATGTCTTTCACCTCGAACTCGTGGATCGCCTCCATGCCGAGGTCCTGGAACGCCAGCACGCGCGCGCCGCGGATCGCCTTCGACACCAGGTAGGCGGCGCCGCCGACGGCGATGAGGTGCACGCCCCTGTGGCGCTTGATCGCCTCCACCGCCTGCGGCCCCCGCTCCGATTTCCCGATCGAGCCGATGAGCCCGGTCTTCGACAGCATCATGTCCATGAACTTGTCCATGCGGCGCGAGGTGGTGGGTCCCGCCGGGCCGACCGCTTCGTCGCGCACCGGGTCAACCGGCCCCACGTAGTAGATCAGCCGGTTCGCGAGATCGACCGGCAGCTTTTCGCCTTTCGCGATCAGGTCGGCGAGGCGCTTGTGCGCGGCGTCGCGCCCGGTGAGTATCTTGCCGGTGAGGAGCAGGCGCTCGCCCGCCTTCCAGGTCGCGGTTTCGGCCCGGGTCAGGGTCTCGAGGTTGACGCGCTTCGCGCCGCTCGCGAGGTCGAGCGCGAGCTTCGGCCAGTGCTCGAGGCCCGGCGCCTCGAAGCGCGCCGGCCCGCTGCCGTCGAGGTGGAACTCGACGTGCCGCGTGGCGGCGCAGTTGGGAATGACCGCGACCGGCAGGGAAGTCGCGTGGGTGGGATAGTCGAGCACCTTCACGTCGAGCACCGTGGTAAGCCCGCCGAGGCCCTGGGCGCCGATGCCGAGCGCGTTGACCTTGTCGAAGATCTCGATGCGCAGCTCCTCGGCGCGCGTCTTCGGCCCGCGCGCCTTCAACTCGTGCATGTCGAGGGGGTCGAGGAGCGACTCCTTGGCGAGCAGCATCGCCTTCTCGGCGGTGCCGCCGATGCCGACGCCGAGCATGCCCGGCGGGCACCAGTCCCCGCCCATGGTGGGGACCTCGCCGATCACCCAGTCCACCACCGAATCGCTCGGGTTGAGGATCGCGAAGCGCGACTTGTTCTCCGAGCCGCCGCCCTTGGCGGCGAGCTTGACCTCGACCCGGTCGCCGGGAACGACCTCCATGTGCACGACCGCCGGGGTGTTGTCGCGCGTGTTCCTGCGCGCGCCCGCCGGGTCGGCGAGCATCGAGGCGCGCAGCGGATTGTCCTTGTCGGTGTAGGCGCGGCGCACGCCTTCGTCCACCATTTCCTGCACGCCGAGGGTCGCGTCCCAGCGCACGTTCATGCCGATCCTGAGGAACGCCACGGCAATGCCCGTGTCCTGGCACACGGGGCGGTGGCCTTCGGCGGACAGGCGCGAATTCATCAGGATCTGCGCGATCGCGTTCTTCGCCGCGGGCGACTGCTCGTGCTCGTAGGCCTCGCCCATGGCCTTGATGAAGTCCACGGGGTGGTAGTACGAGATGAACTGGAAGCCGTCGGCGATGCTCTGGATGAAATCTTCCTGCTTGATGACTGTCATGGCTGTTTGCTCAAGAAAGACGGGACACGTCGACGTAGATCTGGTAATGCGCCGCCACCGGGCCCCGCATCTCGCAGATGTTCGCGAACGGGACCGTGAGGGTGGTCCCGTCGTGGCGGGTATAGGTCACCGTTCCGCGGCAAACGATGGCTCGGTCGAGCGCCCAGGCATCGGCGACGACGTGCCGCAGCGCGCGCACGCCCTGAAAGAAACCGTGAACCGCGCCCCGTATGGCCGGGAGCCCCTTCAGCGGCGCGGCGTTGCCGAAAACAAATACCGCATCCTCGGCGAGATGCTCGCAGAACCGTGCCGCGTCCCTCGCGTCCACCGCTCGCAGGACGCTCGAGACCCGTCGGCGCGCCGCGCCGCCCTCGGGCTGCGGCCTGGCTCGCGGGGCGGCCATTCCCCGTTCAGACGACGCCTTCCATCACCTGCACCTCGACCACCGTGCCGGCGGCGACGTTGCCCTGTTCGGCGGGCAGGATGATGAAGCAGTTCGCTTCCGACATCGAGCGCAGGATCCCCGAGCCCTGGTCGCCGGTCACGCGCACGCTCCAGGTTCCGTGCGAATCGCGTTCAAGCACGCCACGCTGAAATTCCGTACGTCCCGGTGCTTTCCGGAGGGGGGAGACGCAGGGAACCTTGAATGTCGGAAGGGGCGGGACCGGGTCGCGGCCGGAGAGCTTGAGCAGAGCGTCGCGCACGAACTGGTAGAACGTGACCATTACCGAGACCGGGTTGCCGGGCAGCCCGAAGAAGTGGGCGGCGCCGATCCTGCCGTAGGCGAGCGGGCGGCCGGGCTTCATCGCGATCTTCCAGAACACGACCTCGCCCATCTTGTTCAGGAGGTCCTTGACGAAGTCCGCTTCGCCGACCGAGACGCCGCCGCTCGTGATCACGACGTCCGCCGTCTCCGCCGCTTGCCGGAAAGCGCGCTCGAGGAGCTTCGGATCATCGCGCACGACGCCCATGTCGATCACCTCGCAGCCGAGCCGCGTGAGCATGCCATGGATGGTGTAGCGGTTGCTGTCGTAGATCTGCCCTTCCGCCGGCACCGTGCCGATCGAGACCAGCTCGTCGCCCGTGGAGAAGAACGCCACGCGCAGCCTGCGATACACGGTCACTTCGCCGATGCCGAGCGAGGAGATCAATCCGATTTCCGCCGGCCGCAGCGCCAGCCCGCGCTTGAGCGCGACCTGGCCGGCGGCGAGATCCTCGCCCGCGCGGCGCAGGTTCTGGCCCTTGCGGTGCCCGCCGCCGATCGCGACGCGGTCTCCCTCGCTTCTTGCGTGCTCCTGCATCACGATGGTGTCGGCGCCCGCCGGCACCACGCCGCCGGTCATGATGCGCGCGCACTCGCCGGCGCCCAGCGTGCCCTTGAACGGAAGGCCGGCGTAGGCCGTCCCGAGAACCTTGAGCGTGACCTCGCCATCGCTTTTGAGGTCGGCGAAGCGCACGGCGTAGCCGTCCATCGCCGAGTTGTCGTGGGCAGGCACATTCAGCGGAGAGATCACGTCTTCGGCAAGCACGCGTCCCAGCGCGGCCCGCACATGCACCCGCTCGCTGGCGCTGACCGGGACGAGAAAGCGCGCGATGAGCTCGCGCGCCTTCTCGACCGCCATCGAGTTCGGGTCGTAGTCGTCCGCGCAGCTCAACTGGCGGAGGGATTGCGCCGGGTCGTTCACCGGGTGGCTCCGTGCTGCATTCATGCTCGGCAAGCCGGAATTTTACAGGATATTCGCGCGCCAACCGAAGACGTCGCCGGCGGCGGCACGGCGGGCCCGCGCGACCGGCCGCTTTACCGCGAAACGCAGGAACGCGCGAATTTTGCTTAAAATCCCTGATTCCAGGTCAGGCTTCCCGCACGATGAGCGATCTCACCCTCGCGTTTGCCCGGGCGTTCGAGCTGATCGGCACGCTCGACGCCGAGCTCGTGGAAATCGTCGCGCTGAGCCTGCAAGTGAGCCTCGCGGCGGTCGCGATCGCCGCCGTCGCCGGCCTTCCGCTCGGCGCGGCGCTCGCGGTCGAGCGTTTCCGCGGCCGGCAGCCGGTCATCGTGCTGCTGAACGCGCTGATGGGCCTGCCCCCCGTGGTGGTGGGGCTCGTCATCTACCTGATGCTGTCGCGCGCGGGACCGCTCGGTCATTTCGGCATCCTGTTCACGCCGGCAGCGATGATCGTCGCGCAGGCCGTGCTCGTCACGCCGATCATCGCGGCGCTGTCGCGCCAGACGATCGAGGACGCGTGGCGCGAATATGAAGAGCAGCTGCGCTCCCTGGGGGCGCGGCGCGTGACGGCCGCCGCGACGCTCTTGTGGGACACGCGCTTTTCGCTCGTCACCGTGATCCTCGCAGGCTTCGGGCGCGCGGCGGCCGAGGTCGGGGCCGTGATCATCGTCGGCGGCAACATCGAGGGGGTCACGCGCGTGATGACCACCGCCATCGCGCTCGAGACGAGCAAGGGCGACCTGCCCCTTGCGCTCGGGCTGGGCATGATCCTGGTGGGTCTCGTGATCGCCGTGAACGCCGCGGCGAACCTCATCAAGGAGGCGGCGCTGCGCCGCTACGGCTAGCCCGCATGCTTCATCACTGCGACGGCTTCGGGATTGTGCGATCAAGGGGGGCGGGCGGGCGCCTGCAACAGGCGGGCTTGAACATGTTTTGGGAAAATTCGTCAGCTCTTCCGCCGCTTTGTGGCGGGAGATTTTGCGCAAGGAATGTGCCGGACCGGGGTCCGGCAAATTCCCAGCGCGGGGGAAGCGCGTGCTGCCGCTCGAGCTGAAAGAGGTGTGCTTCGCCGTCAACGGCAGGATGATCATCGACCGCATTTCGACCGAGATCGGCGCGGGCCCGCGCACGGTCATTCTCGGTGCGAACGGCGCGGGCAAGAGCGTGCTCATGCGGCTCTGCCACGGCCTGTTGAGGCCGAGTTCCGGCAGCATCGCATGGCGCGGCGCGAATGCGGGGCGAGGGCGCCAGGCCATGGTCTTCCAGCGTCCGGTGATGTTGCGGCGCTCGGCGCTCGCGAACGTGACCTACGGCCTGAAGCTGGCGGGCGTCTCCCGCGGCGAGCGGGAGCTGCGGGCGCGCGACGTGCTCGACGCGGTCGGCCTCGCGCGGCTGGCGGAACACCCGGCGCGCACGCTCTCCGGGGGTGAGCAGCAGCGGCTCGCGCTCGCCCGCGCGTGGGCGCTGGGTCCGGAGGTGCTGTTCCTCGACGAGCCGACCGCCGCCCTCGATCCCGGCGCGACGCGGGACGTGGAATCCATCATCGCTGCCATTCACGCGACCGGGACCAAGATCATCATGACGACGCACAACCTGGGGCAGGCGCGGCGGTTGGGCGACGAGATCCTGTTCCTCAGCGGGGGCCGGCTGGTCGAGCGCGCGCCGGTGGAGGGGTTCTTCCGCGAGCCCGCTTCGCCCGAGGCCGCGGCCTTCATCAAAGGAGAGCTGCCATAAGGTGAAACGGAGGCGATTCATTGGGGTCATCTTGATGACGCTGGCGCTCGGTACCGTGCCCGCGTCATTCGCGCGGGAGCGGTTCATTACCGTCGCGTCGACGACCTCGACCGAGCAGTCGGGCCTGTTCAGGCACATCCTGCCCATCTTCCAGAAGAAAACGGGCATCCAGGTGCGCGTCGTCGCGCTCGGCACCGGCCAGGCGCTCGACATCGGCCGGCGCGGAGACGCCGACGTCGTATTCGTGCACGACAAGGCGGCCGAGGAGATGTTTGTCGGCGAGGGCCACGGGGTCGGGCGCCGGGACGTGATGTACAACGACTTCGTGCTGATCGGTCCGGGATCGGACCCGGCGAAGGTCGCGGGCGGGAAGGACGTCGTTGCCGCCTTTGATCGCATTCGCGCGGCGGGCGCCGCGTTCGTTTCGCGCGGGGATCGCAGCGGAACGCACGCCGCCGAGCTCCGCATATGGCGGCTCACGGGCACCGCCATCGCCGGGAGCAAGGGACCGTGGTACCGCGAAACCGGCTCCGGCATGGGCCCGGCGCTCAATATCGCGTCTTCGCTCAACGCGTACATCCTCGCCGACCGCGGGACCTGGCTCTCGTTCAAGAACCGCGGAGAGCTCGCGATGGTGGTCGAGGGCGACCGGCGGCTCTTCAACCAGTACGGCGTCATGCTGGTCAATCCCGCGAAGCACCCGCACGTGAAGAAGGAGCTCGGACAGGCATTCATCGACTGGCTGGTTTCGCCGGAAGGGCAGAAGGCGATCGCGGACTACCGGATCGGCGGGGAGCAGCTGTTCTTTCCCAATGCGGGAGCAGAGAAGGCGTCGCGATCTCAAAGACAGCTTCAAGCCGCCGATGGACGCCGATGACAGGATGGGAGATACGAGCCTCGAGATACGGGGTACGCGATACGGGATACGATACATCCCGCATCACGCTCCGGGTGCCGGCGGTAGAATTCGTCCATGGCGCGCTATCGAGGCCTCACGCTCCGGATACTCGGAAAGGACTCCCCGGCGATGGGCCCGGGGCGGGCCGAGCTGATTGCGCGCATCGATGCGACCGGCTCCATCTCGGCGGCCGCGCGCGCGATGGGCATGTCGTATCGCCGGGCGTGGCAGCTGGTCGAAGCGTTGAACCAGAGTTTCGTCGAGCCGGTGGTCATCACCGAGGTCGGGGGAAAGCGCGGCGGCGGCGCCACCATCACGCCTTTGGGCAAACGGGTGGCGAGGCTCTACCGCGGCATGGAAAGCCGCGCCTCCGCTGCGATCGCCGCCGATCTGCGCCGCTTCAGCCGCTATCTGCGGAAAGCGCGCGCGCGGCATCCGGGCGACTGACTGCCCGCAGCCGAGTATCCCGGCGGTGAACCAGGAATCCGCGGCCCGGCGTGAACCCGGGCTCCGCTTCGACCGCATGGAATGGGCGGGGGCGTTCGGGGACCTCGGCACGCTGATTCCATTCGTCATCGCGTACCTCGCGGTGGTGCGCGTGGACCCCGTGGGCTTGCTGTACGCGTTCGGCCTCGCCGCCATCGCGGTCGGCTTGATCTATCGCACGCCGTTCCCGGTTCAGCCGATGAAGGCCATCGGCGCGGCGGCAGCAACGTCCGCGGTGGCGGGCGCCATGGTGACGCCACAGGCCGTCGTCGCCGCGACGCTGCTCACCGGTCTCGTATGGTTGCTGCTCGGCGTGACCGGCCTCGCGGGCCGGCTGGCCACGTGGATACGGCGGCCGCTCGCGATCGGCATCATCCTCGGCCTCGGCATCGGTTTCATGCTGGAGGGCATCCGCATGATCGCGACCGGCTGGTGGGCGGGAGGCATCGCGCTCGGCGGAACGATACTGCTGCTCGCGAACCGCGTCGTGCCGGCGATGTTCGTCGTGCTTCTGTTCGGCGCCGCGGTGGCGCTCATCCAGGATCCCTCGGTGCTGGGCGCGCTCGCCGCCGCCGAGCCCGCGTTCCAGTGGCCGCGCTTCGCGCTCGCCGGCATGACCGCCTCCGACTGGCTGGTCGGCGCGCTGGTGCTCGCAGTGCCGCAACTGCCGCTCACCTTCGGCAACGCGGTGGTCGCCGTGACCGAGGAAAACAACCGCTTGTTCCCCGACCGGCCCGTCAGCGAGCGCAAAGTCGCGCTCTCCACCGGGGTGATGAACGCCTGCGGCGCCGTGATCGGCGGCATACCGATGTGCCATGGGGCGGGCGGCATGGCCGGTCACGTGCGCTTCGGCGCCCGCACCGGCGGCGCGCCGGTCATCCTCGGCGTGCTCCTGGTCGCGGTCGCGGCATTCTTCAGCGATTCGATCGCGGTCTTCCTGCGCCTGTTTCCCGAGCCCGTGCTCGGCGCGATCCTCTTTCTCACCGGGGCGCAGCTCGCCCTCGGATCCTGCGATTTCAGCCGCGACAAGGTGGAGCGCTTCCTCACCCTGGTGACCGCGGCATTCGCGATCTGGAACGTGGGCGTCGCGTTCGCCGTGGGGCTCACGCTTCAGTGGCTGTCGCGTCGCGGCGCGATCAGGCTCTAATGAGCGTCACCAAGCATTTTTGCGACGCTCATCAGGCGATCAACAGAAGTTTCACGCCGGCGAGCGACATGACGATCGCGAGCGTCACCAGCAGGCCTTTCTGCTTCAGGCGCTCGAGTCCCAGCCAGGTGCCGAGCAGGGCCCCGGCCAAAGCGGCGGCGGCGAGCAGCGGCAGCTCGCGGGGAAGCGTCTGCACGGTCAGGGTGCCGGCGATGAGCGCCACGATCGAGTTCACCAGAATGAACGGCGCGGAAATGCCCGCGGTCGTCTTCGGGCCCGCCCAGTTGAGCACCAGCAGCGCGGGACTCAGGAAAATGCCGCCGCCGACCCCGGTCAGACCGGAGATGAAGCCGATCACGCACCCCATGAAGACCGCCGGCAGCTTCCTCACCCGCACGGGGCCTTCTTCCATGATGGCGCGCGAGCCCAGCGCGCGCCACACGAGGTAGATCGCCGCGAGCAGCAGCACCACCGCGACCGCGCCGTAATACGCTCCGTGTGACAGGCTTTGCATCCCGCCGGCCGCGGCGAACGGCACCGATCCGAGCAGGAACGGCCACAGGCCGGGCCACGAAAAATGGCGCGCCCGCCGGAAGCGGTACACCGTCACCGCAGCCACCAGGATGTTGAGAAGCAGCGCCGTCGGGCGCATCGCCCCCGGCGCGACCCCGATCAACGCCATCATGGCGAGATAGCCGGAAGCGCCCGCGTGGCCGACGGTCGTGTAGAGCGTCGCCACGACGAAGAACGCGACGCCAAGGATTGCGGCCTCGTATAGCTCCATTGCAACACGATATCATGCCCGCCCGCGGTATTCCTAAGCGGGAATAACGAGAGGATGACCGCCGCGATCCTTTATGCCAGGCGGCTTATCGGCTCGATTTTGGCAGTGATGTTCGCTATGATTGTCATCAAGGAATTCGCCGGCTCAGCGTCCGGCGAATTCCCGATATGAAGATATTCGGCTTCGCCGGATGGTCCGGCAGCGGCAAGACCACGCTCATCGAGAAGCTCGTCCCGCTCCTCGTCGCGCGCGGCCTCACGGTCTCGCTCATCAAGCACGCGCACCACACCTTCGACGTGGACCAGCCGGGCAAGGACTCGTACCGCCACCGCCACGCGGGGTGCATGGAAGTGCTGGTGACTTCGTCGCGCCGCTGGGCGCTGGTTCACGAGCTGCGCGGGGCCGCCGAGCCGGCGCTCGAGGACCATATCAAGCGCATCTCTTCCTGTGACCTGCTGCTGGTCGAGGGCTTCAAGCGCGAACGCATTCCCAAGCTCGAGGTCTATCGCTCGACGGTGGGCGAGCCGCTGCTGCATCCGCACGACGAGAGCATCGTCGCGGTGGCGAGCGATGGGCCGGTGGCGACACGGCTGCCGCGGTTTGACATCAATGACGCGCCGGGTATCGCCGGCTTCATACTGCGTCACGTCGGGCTTAGCGATAAGTAGCTGCCAGGGCGCCAAGAACGCCAAGGAATACGGACCTGTCCAATTGTTTTCCTCGCGCTTCTCTCGCCCAGGCCGCCAAACCCGTTGGCAAAGCCTTTGAAAAGCAGTGGCCGAGGTGTAAGCTGATGCCATGATTACAGTGCTGTATTTTGCGAGGTTGCGGGAAGCGCTCGGAACCGGTTCGGAGAGAATCGCGCTGCCGGGAAACGTGCGCGACCTGGAAGGATTGCGTGCGTTGCTGGTGGCGCGCGGAGGGGCCTGGGAAGAGGAGCTGGCGCCGGGGAGGCCCGTGCGCGCAGCAGTCAACCAGGCGATGGCTCTCGGGGACACGCGGATCGCCGACGGCGACGAAGTCGCCTTCTTCCCCCCGGTCACCGGCGGATAAAATGCAACCTCTTACCGCAGGGGACGCAGAGGACGCGGAGAAACAACCAAGACAAGCATCGAATCACGATTCACGATTCACGAATCACGACTCACGCATTTCACAATGACAGTCAGGATCCAGACCGCCGACTTCGACGTGAGCGCCGAGATCGCCGCGCTGCGCCGCGGCAACCCCAAGATCGGCGCGATCGCGAGCTTCGTCGGGGTGGTGCGCGATGTCAACGACGGCGACACGGTCGCCGAGATGACGCTCGAGCACTACCCGGGCATGACCGAGAAGGCGATCGAGGAGATCATCGACCAAGCGCGTTCCAAGTGGAACGTGCTTAATGTGCTGGTCATTCATCGAGTTGGACAACTCAGGCCAATGGATCAAATCGTGCTGGTCGCCGTGGCTGGCGCGCACCGCGGCGACGCCTTCGCTGCGTGTGAGTTCATCATGGATTACCTGAAGACGCGCGCGCCGTTCTGGAAAAAGGAGCAGACGGGGCAGGGCGCGCGCTGGGTCGAGGCGCGCGAGGCGGACGACATCGCGGCGGAGCGCTGGCGCTTTAAGGGATGAGCGACGTCCGAGCGTGAGAGCGCGGGGGCGAGAGAGCGACAAAATCCGCGAGGGCGTCAAGGCGCGAGACGTGAGAGGGAAAATACTCCTCGATCTCACGATTTCCCGATCTCCCGAGCTGCCGGCTTCTCTCGATCTTCCGACACGTCCCGGAGAAGAACGTCGAGGTACTGGCGATTGTGCTCCAATCCGTGATCCAAATGCCGCCTGACTTATCGCTCCAAGAGCGGACCGGCCGCGGGCGGCCGGCCGTCGAGCTTGACGGTAAGGCCTGCAATTGCTGATCAGACTTCCGCTAATCCCGCGGCGCCGCCGTCTCGTCTTTGCGCCCGGCGCGCTCTCGTTCTCGTGGGCAGCGCGGGCGGACTGCATCGAATCCGTTCAAGGGCGGTTGATCGAGATTCGAGCGACAACATGTGAGCGCATCGTTGCCGAGGAACATGATCAGGTGCGCAAGCACGCCGCTCCGCTGTTCAAGGCCTGGAAATTGAAAGAAGCGTACACGGGAGCACTGATCACCGATCAGTCGCGTGTCGTCTGGATGTGCCCGTCGCGCTATCCAGACCCCTGCGGAAAATTCCCGATGGGGCAGCCGGTAAAGCTCAATCGGACCCCGGGGCCCGCCGTTCTGCGTGTCGTGCAATGGTTGAGCACGTGGGGCTCCCAAGATGATCGCGTCCAAGTTGCCCGGCGTGGTGGCGCGGCCTCCGTCCGCGCAAGCGTGTAAGGATTCCCGCCATGACTGAGGTCTGGTCGCTCGCCGCGCTGTGGTTTGCGCTCGCCCTCGGGGCGGTGCTGTTTTCGATCCTGTTCCGAATCGCGAACGCGCTTTCGGAAATCCTGATCGGCATTGCCGCCGGCGCGCTGATGGGAGCCGCGGCGCTCGGCTCGGACGCGTCCTGGATCAAGTTCCTGGCCGGGACGGGAGCCATCATGCTGACGTTTCTTGCGGGCGCCGAGCTCGATCCCGTGGTGTTCCGGGCCAAGTTGAAAGAAGCGGCAGCGGTGGGCCTGGTAAGCTTTGCCGCGCCATTCTTCGGGTGCACCGCGGCGGCCTATTACCTTCTCAACTGGGACGCGCAGGCGAGCTGGCTCGCGGGCGTCGCGCTCTCAACGACCTCGGTGGCGGTGGTCTACGCGGTGATGCTGGAGTTCGGGTTCAACAGGACCGATTACGGGAAGACCGTGCTGGCCGCGTGCTTTGTCACCGACCTCGGCACGGTGCTCGCATTGGGCTTCATCTTCGCGCCGTTCACCTACAAGACCTTGATCTTCTTCGGCGCTGCCGTCGCCGCGTGCGTGTTCCTGCCGTGGTTCGCGCCGCACTTTTTCCGGCGCTACGGCAACCGGCCATCCGAGATCGAGGCAAAGTTCCTGCTGCTCGTGCTGTTCGGTCTTGGCGCGCTCGCCACCTGGGCCGGGAGCGAGCCCGTGCTGCCGGCGTATGTCGCGGGCATGGTGCTGGCGGGCAGCGTGGGGCGCGACCATGCGTTGATCCGGCGGCTGCGAACGCTTTCGTTGGGACTGCTGACCCCTTTCTACTTCATTCGCGCGGGCTCCTATGTTTCCCTGCCCGCCCTGATCGCCGCTCCCGTCGCATTCCTCGTCCTGCTGCTGTCGAAAATCGCCGCCAAGTGTGCCGGGGTTTATCCCGTTACCAGGATGTACGGTTCACCGAACAAGGAGGCCATGTACACCACGCTGCTGATGTCCACCGGGCTTACATTCGGCAGCATATCGGCGTTGTTTGGCCTGGCCCATGCCATCATTGACCAGGCCCAGTACACGCTGCTCATCCTGGCGGTAATCGCCAGCGCGGTAGTGCCCACCGTGATCGCTAATGCTTTCTATCTCCCGCGCCACCTGCTGCGGACGGCGGCTGACGAAGCGAGCGCGCCGGCGCCGCCGCACGTCATCGCAGAGCGCGTTTCGCAGAGCAAGTAAGGAGGCCGCATGATCAGCCGCATTCTCGTCGCCTACGACGGCTCCGACCCGGCCAGGAAAGCCTACGACTTCGCGCTGGATCTCGCGGAAAAATACCAGGCCGAGGTGTGGGTGGTAACGGTCTCGCGGCCGCCTGACTTTGCAGAGGACGTCGAAACCGAGGCCATACTGGAGGGTTCGCGCAAGTACCACCACCGGATGCTCGCACAGCTCAAGCAGCAGTCGGCAGGCACCAAGCTCCACATTCATTTCGAGCTTGCAGTCGGCCATCCCGCGGAGCAGATCATCCGCCACGCCGAGCAGCACCGGGTGGACCTGATCGTGACGGGTCACCGCGGCAAGAGCTTTTTCGAGCGACTGCGCCTGGGTTCGGTTTCGAAACAGGTGATCCACTACGCCAATTGCGCCGTTACGGTGGTGCGGTGAGCGGAAGACGGCGCCCCGTCCATCGATGATCACGATCGCGATATGTGGTAGCCGCCGATACATTCAGCCGCGGCACTCGGTGTCGCCGTCCTTCAAGTTGAAGGCGCAGCAGCCGAGACGATAGCCGCGGCTGACCTCGTCTGCCCAAGCATTCTCGACGCGCTGGACTTGCTCGTACATCCCCTGAGGCTTGTGGCGACGCTGCGGTCGTAGCCCGGGCTCGAGGACTCTTTCTACTCGCGCACCAGATCGAGGCGTCAAGGTCGAGGGGTCAGGTCTTGTATTAGCGTACGCTAATACAACACTTGCCCCGGTTTTGCAGTTTTGATCAGATTAACCGGAGAGAGCACAGAGAAATCCGCCAAAACCAGCCACTCTCTTCTGACAATTATCGTTCTTGATCCTGCTCTTGGATATCACGGCCGGTTGAGGAGCGCGCGGGCGGCGTCGATCGTGTCGGTCGCGGTCAGGCCCACCGGGCCCGTGCCGCGCGCGACGAGGCCGTCCGCCGCCGCGCCGTGGAGATACACCGACGCGAGCAGCGCGCTCGTTTCAGCGGCACCCTGGGCGATGAAGGCGGCGATCATGCCGGAGAGCACGTCGCCCATCCCCGCGCTCGCCATTCCCGGGTTACCGGAGGTATTGACGTGCCAGGTTCCGTCAGGCGCCGCGCAGATACTGCCGGCGCCCTTGAGAGCAACCAGGCTGTTGAACCGCGCGGCAAGCGTCCTCGCCGCAGCCACGCGATCCTGTTGCACCTCGCGCGTGGAGACCCCCAACAGCCGCGCGGCTTCAGCGGGATGAGGGGTGAGCAGGGTCGATGCCTTCCGCGCCTTGAGCGCGGCCGCGAGGTGCGCGTCCGCCGCGACGAGATTCAGGGCATCGGCGTCGAGCACCACCGGCAGGGCCGATCCCAGCGCGATTCCCAGGTGGAAGGCCGCGTCAGGCCTCTGGCCGAGGCCCGGGCCGACGGCGAGGCAGCTCAAATGGGTGAGCTTCAGCACCTCATCGGCAGTCCGGATCATGAGTTCGGGCTGCTCGACGTCCACGGACAAGGCGTCTCGCGCCAGCATCCCGACGTATATCCGTCCCGCACCCAATTTAAGCGCTGCTCGCGCAGCGAGCAGCGCTGCGCCGACCATGCCGTGGTCCCCGCCGATGACGCCGACGCTCCCGTAGTCGCCCTTGTGGGTGTTGCGCCGGCGCGGTTTCAGGACGGTCGCCAGGATCCCGCGCCCGATGAGGAAGCCGCTCGCCGGCCGCAATGCCTGCGTGTCGAGATCGAGCGTGCGCAGATGGACCTCCCCGCAGTGATCCGGCCCCTCGAGCGTGAGCAGACCGGGCTTCAAGGCGATGAAGGTCACCGTATGGGCTGCGCGTACCGCGCAGCCCATCACACCTCCCGTGTCCGATTGCAGACCGCTTGGCACGTCGATGGCCAGCCTCGGCGCGCCACAGGCATTCATCGCAGTGATCCATTGCGCATAGCGGCCCGAGACGTCGCGCTCGAGACCGATGCCGAAGAGGCCGTCCACGACGAGCCCCCAGTCGCGCGCGGCAGGAAGCTCGTTCACGATCTCGCCGCCGGCGGCGCGCCATGCGCGCAGCGCCGCCTTTGAGTCGGCTGAAAGCCTGGCTTCGTCGCCGGCAAACACCACCGTCACGTTGAACCACCACTGCTTGAGATGGCGCGCGACGACGAACGCGTCGCCGCCGTTGTTGCCGGGCCCGGCGAGCACCAGCACCGGCTTGCCGTTGCCGCCCGCGACCTCGCGCGCCACTTCCGCCGCGGCGAGGCCCGCGCGCTCCATCAGTTGCGGCGGGTTGGGCAGCGCGGCCGCGGCTTCCTCGATGGCGCGCACGTCGGCGGTGAGGTAAATCGGCGTCTCGTGGGCTGCGCGCACAGGCATAAGTGCGCACAGTTTAACGCAAGCGGCGAGCTTGCCCGCGGCGAAGGTGGATTTTCAGGTAAAATAACGCTTTAGCGAAAGCGCGTTCGCGTATGTCGCAAGTCTTGAGGCTGAGAGGGCGGAGCGCGCTCTCGGCCTTCCGCCTCGGCAAGCTTCTCCAGTCCGCCACCGCAGCCGTTCCGCGCATCTCCGGAATCGAAGCCGCGTTCTGGCATTTCGCCCGGCTCCGCCGCGCCCTTTGCGCGGACGAGCTGAAACGGCTCGAGCGCATTCTGACCTACGGTCCCGGGGCCTCGCCGGTTTCGGAACACGGAGAGCTCGTGCTCGTCGTGCCGCGCCTCGGCACCCTTTCGCCGTGGTCGTCAAAGGCGACCGACATCGCGCGCCACTGCGGCCTCGAGGCGGTGGAGCGCATCGAGCGCGGCGTGGCCTATTTCGTCTCGACGCGCGATGGCGCGGCCCTTTCCCCGGGCGAGCGGGCGGCGCTCGCGCCCCTGGTGCACGACCGCATGACGGAGACGGTGCTCGCCTGTTTCGAGGATGCCGCGCGCCTGTTCGAGCATGTCCCGCCGAAGCCGCTCGCGACCGTGGACGTGCTCGCCGGCGGCGCCGCAGCGCTCGCGCGCGCCAACCGCGAGATGGGCCTCGCGCTCTCGGAGGACGAGCTCGCGTATCTCGCCGAGCAGTTCATCCGCATGGCGCGCAATCCGACCGACGTCGAGCTCATGATGTTCGCGCAGGCGAACTCCGAGCACTGCCGGCACAAGATCTTCAATGCCGGGTGGGTGATCGACGGCAAGCCGCAGGATGTCTCGCTCTTCGGCATGATCCGCACGACCCACCAGAAGAACCCGCGGGGAACGGTGGTCGCCTACGCCGACAATGCCGCCGTCATGGAAGGCGGCTGGGTCGCCCGCTTCTATCCGCGCGAGGATGGCGAGTACCGTTTCCGCGAAGAGCTCACCCACACCGTGATGAAGGTGGAAACGCACAACCACCCGACGGCGATCTCGCCGTTTCCGGGCGCGGCGACGGGGGCGGGCGGGGAGATCCGCGACGAAGGCGCCACCGGTTGCGGCGCCAAGCCCAAGGCGGGGTTGACCGGCTTCACGGTGTCGCACCTTCGCATACCGGGGTTCAGCCAGCCGTGGGAACGGGACGGATACGGGCGCCCGCGGCACATCGCCTCGCCCCTGCAAATCATGCTCGAGGGGCCGATCGGCGGCGCTTCGTTCAACAACGAGTTCGGCCGCCCGAATCTCGCCGGCTATTTTCGCACTTTCGAGGCGCGCGTGGCGGGCGAGGTGCGCGGCTATCACAAGCCGATCATGATCGCCGGCGGGGTCGGCAACATCGCCGCACAGCAGGCGCGCAAGCGCGAGGTCGACCCCGGCGCGCTCCTGATCCACCTGGGCGGCCCGGGCCTGCTGATCGGGCTGGGCGGCGGCGCGGCCTCGAGCATGGAGGCCGGCGCGAATGTCGAGGACCTCGACTTCGACTCGGTGCAGCGCGGCAATGCCGAGATCCAGCGGCGCGCGCAGGAGGTGATCGACCGCTGCTGGGCCCTGGGCGAGGGCAACCCCATCCGGTCGATCCATGACGTGGGGGCGGGCGGGCTCTCGAATGCGCTCCCGGAGCTGGTGCACTCGGCAGGACGCGGCGGGCGCTTCGACCTGCGCAAGGTCCCGAACGAGGAGCCCGGCATGTCGCCCCTGCAGATCTGGTGCAACGAGGCGCAGGAGCGCTACGTACTGGCGATCGCGCCGCGCGACCTCGAGCGCTTTCGCGCGCTGTGCGAGCGGGAGCGCTGCCCCTTCGCCGTGATCGGGCACGCGACGGACGACGGGCGCCTCGTGGTGAGCGACCCGGTATTCGCCAACACGCCGGTGGACATGGAGCTCGCCGTGCTGCTCGGGAAGCCGCCGCGCATGACGCGCAACGTCGCGCACGAGCGGCGCGAGCTGCCGCCGTTCGAGGCGTCGGGCATCGGGCTGCGCGAGGCGGCCTACCGCGTGCTGCGGCTGCCGGCGGTCGCCGACAAGACGTTCCTCATCGCGATCGGCGACCGCACCGTCGGCGGCATGACCGCGCGCGACCAGATGGTCGGCCCCTGGCAGGTCCCGGTCGCGGATGTCGCGGTGACGTTGATGGGTTTCGATACGCATCGCGGCGAGGCGTTCGCGATGGGCGAGCGCACGCCACTCGCGCTCATCGATCCCGCGGCATCGGGACGCATGGCGGTTGCCGAGGCGATCACCAACATCGCGGCGGCGCCCGTTGCGGACGTCGGCGAGGTCAAGCTTTCCGCGAACTGGATGGCGGCGGCGGGGCACCCGGGCGAGGACGCCGCCCTGTTCGACACGGTGCGCGCCGTGGCGCTCGAGTTCTGCCCGGCGCTCGGCGTCAGCATCCCGGTCGGCAAGGACAGCCTGTCCATGAAGACCGCGTGGAAAGAGAACGGCGCGGACAAGGAGGTGACCGCACCGCTTTCGCTGATCGTTTCGGCGTTCGCCCCTGTCGCCGATGTGCGCGGGACGCTGACGCCGCAGTTGAGGACCGAATGCGGCGAAACCGACCTCGTCCTGATCGACCTTGGCGACGGGCAATGCCGCATGGGCGGCTCGGCCCTCGCCCAGGTGTACGGGCAGAGCGGAAACGTCGCGCCGGACGCCGATGCCGCGCGGCTCAAGGCCTTCTTCGGGGCCGTGCAGCAGCTCAACCGGGCGGGCAAGATCCTCGCCTACCATGATCGTTCCGACGGCGGGCTGTTTGCCACCGTTTGCGAAATGATGTTCGCCGGTCGAATTGGAGCGTCGCTCCAGCTCGACAAAATACCCGGCAACAAGTCTCCCGTCGAATTCCTGTTCAACGAGGAGCTCGGCGCGGTCATCCAGATCCGGAAGGACGACCTGGGCGTGGTGCGGAAGACGTTCTCGGAATCAGGCCTGGAGCGCTGCTGCCATCGCATCGGAATGCCGAATGAGGACGATATGCTCAGCATCGCCGCAGGGGGCGCGGAGGTCTTCCGGGAAAGGCGCGTCGACCTTCGACGTGCCTGGTCCGAGACCACGTATCACCTGCAGCGGCTGCGCGACAACCCGGAATGCGCGCAGCAGGAGCACGACCGCATCCTCGACTCGGGAGATCCCGGTCTTCACGCGGTGCTCACCTACGGGCTTTCGGAGGACGTCGCCGCGCCGTTTGTCGCGCGCGGCGCCCGCCCGCGGATGGCGATCCTGCGCGAGCAGGGCGTGAACGGCCAGACCGAGATGGCGGCGGCTTTCGACCGGGCGGGATTTGCCGCCGTGGACGTGCACATGAGCGACGTCATCGCCGGCCGCGTGAGGCTGAAGGACTTCAAGGGCTTCGCCGCGTGCGGCGGTTTCTCCTACGGCGACGTGCTGGGCGCGGGCGAGGGCTGGGCGAAATCGATCCTGTTCAACGCGCGGGCCCGCGACGAGTTCGAGGCGTTCTTCCGGCGGGCCGACTCCTTCGCGCTCGGCGTGTGCAACGGCTGCCAGATGATGAGCAATCTGCACGAGCTGATCCCCGGGGCGGAGGCCTGGCCCCACTTCGTGCGCAACAAGTCCGAGCAGTTCGAGGCGCGCTTCGTGATGTTGGAGGTCGAGCGCTCGCCCTCGCTCTTCTTCGAGGGCATGGCGGGCAGCCGCATGCCCATCGTCGTCGCCCACGGCGAGGGCTATGCCGAGTTCGCGGGCGCCGCCGCACGCGCCGCGGCGGAGCCGCTCATCGCGGCTCGCTTCGTGGACAACCGCGGCGCGGTGACCGAGCTCTACCCCTACAACCCCAACGGCTCGCCGGGCGGCATCACCGGGCTCACGACCCCAGACGGGCGCTTCACCGTGCTCATGCCGCACCCCGAGCGCGTCTTCCGCGCGGTGCAGAACTCCTGGCGCCCGGCGGAGTGGGGCGAGGACGGGCCCTGGATGCGGATGTTCCGCAATGCCCGCCGCTGGGTGGGATAGATCGTGAATGGTGAACGGGGAATCGCAGAAGCCGTACGGATTTTCCGATTCACGATTCGCGATTTACGATTCACGAGGCCACACCCGTTAGCCGCCGCCCGGGCATGAACGAATCGCCGCTGAAGCTCGACGCGCCTTTTTACACCGAGGAGGAGCTCGACGCGCTCTACGAGCGCGATCCGGTCGCGGCGCTCAGGATCTCCCGCGAACAACACCGGCTGCAACGGGAGCTGGCGGCCGCCGGCCGGGCGGACCCGAACGCGCCATTGCCCGGGGTCGAGGAGGTCAGAACCGTGCTGGAAGAGGCGCGCCGCATTCTGCTCAGGGACGGTGGCGACCTGGAGCTCGTCGAGCTCGCGGGATCGGTCGTGCGCGTGCGCCTGAAAGGCAACTGCGTCGGCTGCCCGCGCTCGGTGATCGATCTCAAGAACGTGGTGGAAAAACTGGTGCGCAACCGCTTCCCGCGGATCACCGAGGTGCGCAACGTCTTCTAGAAACTGTCGAGAACTCCACGATCGGAGGATGCAGGAAAACAGCGCATCACGGATGCGCTGTTTTCTTATTCGATCTTGGCCTTCGCGCGCAGGTCCGCCAGCGCCTTTTCTATGGCCTTTTCCTGGGCCTGGCGCTGCATTTGCTGTTGGAGGTTCGGTTTGACTTCATCGAACGTCGGGAACTTGACGTCGCGCACGTCGTCGAGCCGGATGACGTGCCAGCCGAAGTCCGACTTCACCGGGGCGTCGGTCATCTGGCCCTTCCTCAACTTGACGAGCGCGTCGCCGAACGGCTTGACGTAGCGCCCCGGCGCGCTCCAGTCGAGGTCGCCGCCGTTGCCCCTGCTTCCCGTGTCCTTCGACCTCTCCGCGGCGAGCTTCTCGAAGCTGGCGCCCTTCCTGATCTGCGCGATGGTCTCCTTCGCTTCATCTTCCTTTTCCAGCAGGATGTGGCGGGCCTTGTACTCCTTGCTGCCGACCTGGGCCCTGATGCGCTCGTACTCCTTTTTCATGGCATCCTCGCTCACCGGAGCGACGCGCGCGAGCTCCTGCACGTAGGATTGGAACAGCACCGTGTGGCGCGCGAACTCCAGGCGCGCGATGCCGTCGGGGGCCTTGTCGAGCCCCCTTCTCACGGCCTCCTGCGCCATGAGCTCGCGGTTGATGAGCTCCTGTTTCACGGCGTTCCGCAGCTCCGGCGTGTCCTGCCGCCCCTGCGCGGTGAGGTCCTTGACGAAGAGGTCCATGCGCGACTGTGGAATGACCACGCCGTTCACTTTTGCCACACCGCTCTGGGCCTGGGCGAGCCCCGCCAGGTAGAAACCGGACAACAGGCACAGGAGGACTCTTGCGATTCTCATGTCAGTCTTTCCTCGTTTGGGTTTGCGAGATTTCCCCCGGCGCGTAGGCCCTGATGGCGAGCGCGTGGATTTCCTTCCTCATGAGCGGCCCGAGCGCGTCGTACACCATGCGGTGCCGCAGCTGGACGGATTTCCCCGCGAACTCGGGCGAGACGATGGTGAGCCGGTAGTGCCCGCCGCCGCCCTTTGCGCCTTCGTGGCCGACGTGCTTGCCGGACTCGTCCAGGATCTCGAGCGCTTGGGGCTTGAGGCCGGCGAGGCGCTGCTCGATTTGCCGCGCGACGCTCACGACGGGAACGCTTTGCGGAACGGCCTTACCGTGACCCGCGACCAGACGCCGGCCGCCGCGTACGGATCCGCATCCGCCCAGGCGCTCGCGGCCTCCAGCGAATCGAACTCGGCCACGGTGAGGCCTCCCGAATAGCCCGCCGGGCCGGGATCCGGGCTGTCGATGGCGGGGCAGGGGCCGGCGAGTATCAGGCGTCCGGCATCCTGCAGCTCACGCAGGCGCTCGAGATGCGGCTCACGCACTTCCAGGCGCCTTTGCTGTGAACCCGGTGCCATCTCTCCGATGATGACGTAGAGCATCAATCCGCCTTCCTGTCCTCGGCGTAGCGGGCAAGCATCAATGCCTGCAGCACCACGAACGCGAGCATCAGCCCGATCCCGCCGAACAGCTTGAAGTTGACCCACGCGTCGGTGGAGAAGTTGTAGGCGACGAAGAGATTCAACGCGCCCATCACGGAGAAAAACGCGATCCAGCTCGCGAGCAGCCTTCCCCAGACCACGTCGGGCAGCGCGATCGTCCGCTCCATCATGGTGCGGATCAGGTTCTTCTTGAACCCCGCCGCCACCGCCAGCCCCGCTCCGAATAACCAGTAAACAACGGTCGGCTTCCACTTGATGAACGTCTCGTCGCGCAGCAGCAGGGTCGCGCCGCCGAAGACGACGATGACGCCGAGGCCCGCCCACAGCATGTTGTCCACCTTGCGGTGGCGGAGCCATGTCCACGCGATCTGCGCGAACGTCGCGGCGATCGCGACCGCGGTCGCGACGTAGATGTCGTAGAGCTTGAAGGCCCCGAAAAACAGGACGACCGGGAAGATGTCGAACAGAAACTTCATGAAGCCCTATTATCGCGGTTTAGTGGCCGGCCGTCCATTTCGTGACGCGTTCGCTCAGGGCCTGCAATACGTGCGGCGCGTAGACCTTCTTCCGTGATTCCCTGACGCCCTCCTCGAAAAAGCTCCGCCCAGCAGCATACGCAGCGGTAGAGGCCCGGCTGGTGGTTGTCCCAGTAGGCGCCGCTGAAGGCAGGCTCGGCGCCTTTCTCGCGCGTCACGTGATACTGCTCGGGCGTGAGCTGTTGCCTCGACTCCGCATCCGACTTCAGGATTTTCCGGGTCATCGGGTTTGCATTAAGAAAGGCGTGAGTCGTGCGTGACAGGTTGGCAAGCCCACCTCGCGGAGAATAACGACATCCCCCGCTCACGGCAGGCCATCTACGACTCACGCCTTTCTTCGGGGAGCACCTTTCCCGGGTTCATGATGCTGCGCGGGTCGAGCGTGCGTTTGAGCGCGCGCATCAGCTCGAGTTCCACCGCGCTCTTGTAATGCGCGAGCTCCCCGCGCCGCGACTGCCCGATGCCGTGCTCGGCGCTGAAGCTGCCGCCGAAGCGGTGCACGACGTCATTCACCAGGCGGGCGACGTCGGTCGCCTCGCGCGCCGCCGGATCCTCGCGCCGCCGCCCTGGCACGAACGCGTTGTAGTGCAGGTTGCCGTCGCCCAGGTGGCCGAAGCAGATGATCCTCACCCCGGGATAGGCGCGCTCGAGCGCCGCGCGCGCCGCGGCGATGAACTCGGGAACGCGGCTCACCGCGACGGCGATGTCGTGGCGGTAGACGAGGCCCTCCGTGCGCGAGGCCTCGGGGACCGCCTCCCGCATGCGCCACAGGGCCCGCCTGTGCGCTTCGGCCTCGGCGATCACGGCGTCGCGCGCGAAGCCGCGCTCCACCGCGAGCGCCATGCCGCGCTCGAACGATTCGCGCAAGGTGCCTTGCCCGCTCACGTCGGCAAGCTCGGCGAGCACGTGCCAGGGGTGCGCGGCGGGGAAGGGCTCGCGCGTATCGGGGATGTGCTTGAGCACGAGCTCGAGGCACAGCCTGGAGATCAGCTCGAACGCGCTCACGCGCTCGCCGCACTCGCCGCGCAGCAGCCCGAGCATCGCCACCGCCGCCGCCGGGTCCGGCACGGCGACGAGCGCCGTGACGCTTGCGCGCGGGCGCGGGAAGAGCTTCAGCACGGCCGCGGTGATGACGCCCAGCGTGCCCTCGGAGCCGACGAAAACGTGCTTCAGATCGTAGCCGGTATTGTCCTTGCGCAGCCCCCTCAGCCCGTCCCAGACCCGCCCGTCGGGCAGCACGACTTCCAGCCCGAGCGTGAGATCGCGCGCGTTGCCGTAGCGCAGCACGTTGACGCCCCCGGCGTTGGTCGCGAGGTTGCCGCCGATCTGGCAGCTGCCCTCGGCGCCCAGGCTCAGGGGAAACAGCCGGTCCGCGTCGAGCGCGGCCTGCTGGACGCTGGCGAGGATGCAGCCCGCCTCGACCGTGATCGTGTTGTTGAGCGCGTCCACTTCGCGGATGCGGTTCATGCGCGCGAGGTTGAGCACGACCTCGTTGCCCGCCTCCGACGGCGTGGCGGCGCCGCACATGCCGGTGTTGCCACCCTGTGGCACGACGGGCGTGCCGGTCTCGGCGCAGATTCGCACGACCGCCGCGACCTCCGCAGTGCTGGCGGGACGCACGACCGCGGGCGTCGCGCCGCGATAGATCCCGCGCCAGTCCTCGACATAGGGCTCCATGTCGCGCACGTCCGTGATCATTCCCTCGGCTCCGACGACCGCGCGGATGCGCTCGAGCACCGGCACGGCGCGGGCAGTGGTCGAGCGGGCGGACTTGGGCATGGCTCAGGAGTTTGCCGGTCTTGGCCCCGGCAAACTCCGTATGCGAAATCGGCGCCGGGAAAATTGCGGGAACAAACCCGACAGGCTGCTAGGCGGCGAGGAGCTCTCTCAATACGTACGGCAGGATGCCGCCGTGCCGGTAGTAGTCGACCTCGATCGGCGTG
>Ga0073934_10001202_pt1 | contig 64869 bp, 57 predicted proteins | sample LarsenN4metaG_FD_76834 | JGI IMG/M metagenome (GOLD analysis project Ga0073934, IMG submission 76834) | Hot spring sediment bacterial and archeal communities from British Columbia, Canada, to study Microbial Dark Matter (Phase II) - Larsen... ... | reverse complement strand
TTTTGCTCAACATCCCAACGCTTCTTCCCCGAAATCTTTCGGGGCTGAACAGGCATCGTCGTTGTTTCCATCGAACCTCCTCATGCAATTATACCTGTCCAAATCTTAAGTGGGGCACGGCAGAAAAATAAAGAATCGCTGAAAATCCAAGCCATTCCTTTTGCTTATCTGAAACCTACCCCTTGCTTATCCTTCCCAGTTTGCTAACTTTCTTTAGATGAAAGAACCCGAAGTAAATTTAGCTTTAGCCAAAAAGCAGGGGCTGACGGAAGAGGAATACCAAAAAATCTTGGACTTTCTGGGCCGCACGCCGACCTATACCGAGTTGGGGATTTATTCTGTGATGTGGTCGGAACACTGCTCCTACAAAAACTCGATTGCCCTTTTGAAAACCCTCCCGCGCGAAGGGAAGGGCCTGGTGGCCAAAGCGGGGGAGGAAAACGCCGGCGCGGTGGTGCTGGACGAGGAACGGGTAATCGTCTTCAAAATCGAAAGTCACAACCACCCCTCCGCCGTGGAGCCGTATCAAGGAGCCGCCACGGGGGTGGGCGGAATCCTGCGGGATATCTTTACGATGGGTGCCCGCCCGATTGCGGCCTTGAATTCATTACGATTTGGAAATTTGGGCGACTCCCGCGTCCGCTATTTGCTGGACGGCGTGGTGCGTGGCATCGGCGATTACGGCAATTCCTTCGGCGTGCCAACGGTTGCCGGAGAAGTGTATTTCGAGGATTGTTATACGGGAAACCCTCTGGTCAATGCCATGGCCGTGGGCCTCGTCAAAAAAGGAAAGATGGTGAGCGCCATTGCCAAAGGGGAAGGCAACCCGGTTTTTATCGTGGGAAGCTCCACCGGCCGGGACGGCATCCACGGCGCGTCTTTTGCCTCCAAGGAAATCACGGATGAATCGGAAGAAGACCGTCCCTCCGTGCAAATCGGCGACCCGTTTACGGAAAAACTTTTGCTCGAGGCCTCCATGGAAATCATCGAGAAGGACTTGATAGTCGGGATGCAGGATATGGGGGCCGCCGGACTGACTTGTTCGACCTCCGAAATGGCCGCCAAAGGGAAATCCGGCATTGAAATCGATTTGGACAAAGTCCCCCTGCGTGAAAAAGGAATGACCCCGTATGAGATAATGCTCTCCGAATCGCAGGAGCGGATGCTGGTGGTGGGAAAGAAGGGAATAGAGTCCGAAATCGAGGAAGTTTTTGAAAAATGGGATTTGAATTGCGTAAAAATCGGGGAGGTCACTAACACCGGCCGGGTGGTGGTTAAATTTCTGGGCCAAATCACGGCCGATATCCCCGCCGACAGCTTGGTTTTGGGAGGCGGCGCGCCGGTCTATCATCCCAAAACCAAAAAACCGGCCTATCTGGAAAACGGAATCAAAAGCGTCAAAACCCCCGACCCGCCCAAGGACTTGGGGAAAGTGCTTTTGGATTTACTTGCCTCCCCCAACATTGCCTCCAAGCGCTGGGTCTATCGCCAGTATGACTCCACCGTTAGAACCAACACCCTTTTCGGCCCCGGCTACGACGCCGGCCTTCTGCGCATCCGCGGCACGAAAAAAGGAATCGCCCTCAAAACCGATTGCAACGCCCGCTTCTGCTATTTGAATCCCCGTCAAGGTGCCGCCATCGCTGTTTGCGAAGCCGCCCGCAACGTGGTGGCCGTCGGCGCCCGGCCGGTGGCGATAACCAACTGCCTGAACTTCGGCAATCCCAACGACCCGGAGGTGTATTGGACTTTTGCCGAAGCGATTGCCGGTATGGGGGAGGCCTGCCAAGCTCTGGAAACGCCCGTTACGGGTGGCAACGTCAGCTTTTACAACGAAGACCCCACCCGCACCGTTTATCCCACGCCGACCATCGGAATGCTGGGGATTTTGGACGACATCGACCAGGCCACACCGTCCCACTTTCAGGCCGAAGGGAACTGGGTCTATTTGATTGGCGAAACCAAACCTGAAATCGGCGGCTCGGAATATTTGAAGGTTCTGACCGGACAGGTGGCGGGCGAAGTGCCGGCACTCGATTTGAAAACGGAAAAGAAAATTCAAACTTTTGTGCTCTCCCAAATCGGCACCGGCATTGTCGAATCCTGCCACGATGTTTCAGACGGCGGCCTCGGCATCGCCCTGGCCGAAATGTGCATCGGCAACATTGAAAAGCGTTTTGGCTTCACACTCGAGGCGAAATCCAATCATCGCCTCGATTTGTTTCTCTTTTCCGAATCCCAGTCCCGTTTCCTCGTGGAGGTGAAACCGCAGCTCGCCTATAAGCTTGAAGAAGCTGCCAAAAAGGAAAATCTTTCATTATTGAAATTGGGGATGGTCGGCGGCTCGGCCTTCTCGTTTCCCCCGCACTTTGACCTCCCTTTGGACAAATTGAACAATGCCTACTTTAACTCAATCGAAACCCAGATCGGCTGAAACGCCGGGCTACCAGCCGCTAAAGGCCCCGCGCGGCAACAAAATCTCCTGCAAGGGTTGGCATCAGGAAGCCGCTTTGCGGATGCTTATGAACAACTTGGACCCGGAGGTGGGGGAAAATCCGAGAGAACTGGTCGTCTATGGCGGTCGGGGAAAAGCGGCCCGCGACTGGCGTTCCTTTTGGGCCATCGTCGAAAGCTTGAAGAAACTGGAGAATGACGAGACCCTTTTGGTGCAGTCCGGCAAGCCGGTGGGGATTGCCAAAACGCACAAATGGGCCCCCCGGGTTCTGATTGCCAACTCCAATCTGGTCCCCGCCTGGGCCACGGCGGCAAAGTTCCGCGAACTGGAAGAGTTGGGCCTGATAATGTTCGGCCAGATGACCGCCGGCAGCTGGATTTACATCGGTACGCAGGGAATTTTGCAGGGAACCTACGAAACCTTCTCCTCTTTGGCCGCCACTCACTTCGACGGCGACCTGTCCGGCCGCTTGGTTTTAACCAGCGGCCTCGGCGGAATGGGCGGTGCCCAGCCCTTGGCGGTGACGATGGCGGGCGGCGTAGCCCTATGCGTGGAGGTTGACCCTGAACGGATTCAGAAGCGTCTCGATACAAAATATCTGGACGTCAAAGCCGAAAATTTAGACCAGGCCCTCCGGTTGGCCGAAAAGGCCAAAAAGCAAAAAAACCCGCTTTCCATAGGCGTTTTGGGCAACTGCGCCGAGGTTTTGCCGGAGCTTCTGCGGCGCAGCTTCCATCCGGACGTGGTGACCGACCAGACTTCGGCCCACGACGAACTGTACGGCTATGTGCCTGCCACCCTTTCGCTCGAAGAGGCCAAGGCCCTGCGGAAGACCAACCCCCAGCACTACATTCGTTTGGCCTACGAATCTATGGCCGCACATTGCGCGGCAATGCTGCAATTTCTGAAGCAAGGTTCCATCGTTTTTGACTACGGCAACAACCTGCGCGGCCAGGCCCAAAAAGCGGGCGTGCCCAACGCCTTTGACTATCCGGGCTTCGTTCCAGCATACATTCGTCCTCTTTTTTGTGAGGGAAAAGGCCCCTTTCGCTGGGCCGCCCTCTCCGGCAAACCGGAGGATATTTATGCCACGGACGAGTTGGTTTTGAAAACTTTTCCCAAAAACAAGCCGTTGGCCCGCTGGATTAAGCTGACCCGTGAAAAAGTAAAATTTCAGGGCCTCCCCGCCCGCATCTGCTGGCTGGGACTGGGGGAACGGGCCACTTTCGGTGAGAAGCTGAATTTTCTGATACGCAAAAAGAAGATCACAGCCCCCATCGTCATCGGCCGGGATCATCTGGATGCTGGCTCGGTCGCTTCCCCATACAGGGAGACGGAAGCAATGAAAGACGGTTCGGACGCCATTGCCGACTGGCCGATTTTAAACGCGTTGTTGAACGCCGTCTCCGGCGCCTCTTGGGTCTCCGTCCATTCCGGCGGCGGGGTGGGCGTCGGGTTGGCCATTCATGCTGGACAAGTAATCATGGCTGATGGTACAAAGGATATGGACCTTCGCCTAAACCGGGTTTTGACGAACGACCCCTTAACCGGCGTTTTCCGCCATGCCGACGCCGGGTATCCCGAGGCCTGGCAGACGGCTCAAATGCAAAAAGTCAAAATCCCGCTCGCTCCCAAAAAGTAAACCGCTCCTTTTTAAAGCCGATAAAACCAAGGTGAGCCCGCACGCCGGCATTTACAAAAACCCCCGCTGGTACGATATCGCCTTTTCCTTCCGCGACATCCAGAAGGAATGTGATTTTCTGGCCGCCTGCGTCAAGAAATATTCCGGACGAAAACTTTCCTCCGTCGTGGAAATGGCGGCCGGCCCAGCTTCCCACTCCATCCAGTTCGGCCAAAAGGGAATCACCGTGTACGCTTTGGATAAATCGCCGGATATGCTGGCCTATGCCCGGCGGAAAGCCAAGGAAAGGGGAAGCCGGGTGCATTTCTTGAAGAAGGATATGCGCCGTTTCCGGCTTCCCCAAAGAGTGGATTTGGCCATCTCCATGATGGATTCCTTGACCTACCTTTTAACCGACGACGAAATTTTGACTCATTTGAAGACCGTTGCTGCAAATTTGAAGACCGGCGGAATCTTCGTTCTGGAGCTTCTGCACCCCCGCGATTTTTTCACCGAAAAAGTCTCCTTCGGGCCGGTCTGGAAGGTGGCCCAAAATGGCGCCAAGGTGATCGTCAACTGGGGGAACTTTACGGATAGAGAAGTCGACCCCCTCTCCCAGGTGGTGCGAATGTGGGCCGATTTAGTGGTGGAGGAAAACGGTAAAAAATTCCATCTCCGCTCGGTCGCCCCGGAACGGATGCTGACTCTTTCAGAATTGAGACTTTTGATTCGCCTTTCAGGGGTTTTTAAAATTAAAGCCCTTTTGGGGGATTTGAACTTCAAGCAGAAACTGGACAATTCCCGCCGCTCCTCGCAGATGGTGGCGGTCCTGCAGAAAATTTAGCGCATGAGCGGTAGGGGCACGGCCTGCCGTGTCCTTCTATTATCGGTTCGCTCTTCTCAACCGGTAAATCGCCCGGTTGTGCTGGTCCAGGGTTTGGGAAAAAATGTGCCCACCGGAACCGTTGGCCACAAAATACAAATACTTGGTGGTGTCCGGCGCCAAGGCGGCGGCCAAGGCCTTCTTCCCGACGTTGCAAATCGGACCCGGCGGCAGGCCGCGGTTCATGTAGGTGTTATACGGGGAGCGGAATTTCAAATCCTCCCGCGACAGAAGCCGTTTGGTCTCCCCCATGGCGTATATGACGGTCGGGTCGCACTGCAAAGGATACCCCAACTTCAGCCGCCGGTGAAAAACCTGGGAGACCAGAACCCGCTCCGAATCGACCCCCGTTTCGGCCTCAATCAGCGAGGCCATCGTGACGATTCTGACGATGTCGAGGGTGTCCCGGCGGGGAAAGTCGGCCGTCACCTCCTTCCAGGTGGCCGCAAAACCGGCATACATTTTTTCGATGACCTCTTCGGGCGGAACCTTCCAGTAAAACTCGTAGGAAGAGGGGAACAAATATCCCTCCATCGAGGCCGCCGTCACCTCCTGCGAGCGCACAAATTCCCGGCTTTTGCAATAGGCCACGAAAAGGGCCGAATCGACTCCCAAGGAGCTCTGCACCAAACCGCCGATTTTTTTGACCGTCGCCCCTTCCGGCACGAAAAGGGTCACCACCCCCGCCTTGGGGGAGGCCATATGCTTCACGACTTGGTAAAGCGAAACTCCGGAAAGGAAGGAATAGGCCCCTACTTTGATTTTTTTGTCCGTTCCGGTAAGCCGAGCCAGACGGCGGAAGGCCGCGGCGCTTTTGATGACGCCGGTCTCCTTCAAGCGGGCCGCCACGAGCCGCGCCCCTTCCCCTTGACGGACTTCCACAACCTTTTTGGGGCCCTTCCAATAGACCGGCGCAAAAACCACGTAAAGGGCCGAAATCAAAAGAATCAAGACCAGCCCAGCTACCAAAAACAAAAATTGTTTCAACCTTTTCTCTCCCTCGATTTCCGATCGAGATATTCCTGTAGAAGCAGGGCCGCCGCCATGGTATCGATATCCCTTTTGTTCTTCCCCTTCTTTTTACCCATCAAATGTAACGAGCGGATGGCCCGTTCGGAGGAGAACCGCTCATCCAGTAAAATTACTTTCAACCCCTCCTTCGTTAATAATTCGGCCAGTTTTTCCACTTCCAAAGCAATCTCCCCAACCGTACCATCCTGCTTTAGCGGATAGCCCAAAACCACTTCGGATACCTCTTTCTCTTTTACCACGGTTAAAATTGTTTCGACGGTATTGTGCAGTCCGGTCACTTTCTCCGTTCCCAGGGGATGGGCCATCCCCAAGGGATCGGAAAGGGCCAGCCCGATTTTTCTGCGGCCAAAGTCGACACCCAAAATTCTCACGGCGGGGAATATACCCGCCAAAATCCGGCTGGAAAAACTTTTCTTGCCGCCTCCTTGGTAAATGCGGAATCTCTTATCTTCCTTTGACTTAAAGCGTAAGCTTTCGGGCGGGCATTTTTGTATAATAAATTAGTCCTTGACGGGCTTAAACGATCGCCTCGTACTCTCCACAATCAAGGACAAGGAGGTGTCTTATGCGTAACACAAGGTTGTTTCTGTTCGTACTGCTGGTATTGGCTGTCGCCAGTTCTGTCAGCATGGGGCATGTCAGGAAAGGGATAAATGAACTATCCCTGCGGGGCAGCATTGACGTGGTATCCGCCAACGGTAACTCTAATACGTCCACGGAAATCGGTTTGGGATTGGGGCATTCCTTCACCGACAACCTGCAACCGGGGGTTAATTTCTCTCTGGTCAAGTGGGAGAATGTGGACGCCTTTGGAACGCTGGGCGGATTTGTAAACTACTATTTCCTGACGGCACCCGAGGCCCGGACGGTCCCCTACCTCGGCGGCGCGGTGGGAATGGGATATGGAAGCGGGGATGACCCCTTCATCTGGGGCGGGCATGGCGGTGTTAAGATCTTCGTCGTCAACAATGCTGGCGGTGGAGGCGGTGCGCTCTCCCTTGAGCCGTTTTATCAGCGGCTCAACTTCGAGGCCGGGGGAATTGACAATTTCGGTCTGCGCACGGGCATTTCCGTTCTTTTCTAATGACTTAAACGACAGATAGTTAAACCAAAAAGCACAGCGTCCGCCGTGCTTTTTGATTTGGGCCAAAAAAAAGCTGGACAAACCTCTCTAAGGGGTATATTTTCACCCGTCTTGGTTAACCTTTTTCCGAAGGAGGGATGCAACGGGAAAGAAACCGGGGGCAAGTAGAACCGGGTAACGTAAACGGATAAACAAAAACAGTAAGGAGGGTAACGGAATGAAAAGGATTCTTATCTTCGGGGCGGCGCTGGCGTTGATGGCCGTAATGGCGGCCGGCGTCTGGGCGCACGAACCCAAAGGAATGGTCACCGCCAGCGTGGGCGGCGGCCTGCTTCTTCCTATGGGGGACTTCAGTGATTATAGCAAACTCGGATGGAGAGTGGTCGGCACTGGCGGCTATTTTGTCACTAATAATATCGCCATTGGCCCAACGGTCGCCTTCAGCAATAATAAGGTCAAAGATGAATACCTGACGGCAAACCCTACGATAACCGACGCCAAAACTCAAATACTCGAGTTTGGGGCTTGGGGGCAGTACTTCTTTGGTAAAATGGAGATCCGCAGACTGGTCCCCTATATTAAGGCGGGACTGGGTGGCTACAATGTCAAATTCAAAACAGAATCCAGTTCCGGCAGCGCCAGCGCCAGCGAAACCAATCTCGGAATCAATGGCGGCGGCGGGGCTACGTACTGGCTCACGCCCCAGGTCAATCTTTTCCTGGAAGGCGGCTTCCACAACATCTTCTCGGACCCTTCCGCCAATTACCTCACGGTTTCAACCGGCCTGGGCTTTCTGTTCGGACACCCGCCCGGCAGCCATCCACAGTAAACGGTTTCACTCCAAAACCCCGCCTTCCCGGGCGGGGTTTTTTATGCCCTTTGAATACCCCCCCTTCAAATAGGGGTCTTAAGTTTTTAAATGGCCTGCCGATAATTAAAAAGGCCGGCAACGCTTGGGCGTTCCGGCGAATAAGGGCAGGAATGGGGGGTCAAACTCCCATTGTAAAAAAGAGAAAAAGTACCGAAAGGAGGGTAACGCAATGAAGAAACTTCTTGTCTTGGGCGTGACCTTGGCTTTGGTGGCCTTTTTGGCCGCCGGCCTGTCCGCCACAGAGCGGAAGGGTATGTTCGGGGCGGACCTGGGTGGGGTGTTGACCATGCCGATGGGTGATTTCGGCGATGCCTTCAAGATGGGCTGGAGAGCCGGCGCCAACGTAGGCTACTTCGTCACCGACCAGATTCAGGTTGGCGCCACGGGTGCCTATTCCCAGAACAAAGTTGACGACACGACCGGTGTCGGCGACGCCAAGTTTAACATCTGGCAGTTCGGCGCGTTCGGCAAGTATATGTTCAAAATGCAGAACCCGACGATTGCCCCGTACGTCCGTGCCGGTTTGGGCTTCTACAACGGCAAGACGTCGGTTTCCGGCGGCACCAGCACCGGCGAAACCGATTTGGGCATGAACCTTGGCCTGGGTACGAGCTTTGCGGTCTCTCCGACCGCTTCGGTCTTCGTGGAAGGTGCCTACCACAACATCTTCTCCGATCCGAGCTCCCTCAACTACATCGCGGCCAATGCCGGCTTGTCCTTGATGTTTGGCAAGCCGACCCCGACGAACAATCGGAACCGTTAATCTGCGAAAAACCAAAACCCCCGTCGCAAGACGGGGGTTTTTTTGTGCCTCAATTCGGCTTTGCCAGGCACGCCCTATAAATCGGACATTTTCCCCATACGAAAATCTACCCCACTGGAATAACCAGCGTCCGCCGGACCCCTTTCCGGTCAATGACCAGCTTCAAGGTCTGCCCTTTCTTTTTCAAAGTCCAGGCTAAATAAGCCCTTGACCGGTTACGGTCGGTCGGGAAACCGTCCACGGACACGATCCTATCCCCTTTGCGCAACCCGGCGGCAAAAGCCGCGCTTTTTCCCCCGATTCGCGCCACGGCCACCTTTTCCGACAAAAACATTTCCTTTATATTTTCAAGTCCCAGATCAAATGCCGGTTTTCGCTCATACGGCGAGGGGCGCAGAGGAAGGCGGGCCAAGCGCAGAATTTGGGTATCCTGAACTATTCGCACCAAAACATCGGTAAACTCGCTCATTTTGAAAGAATACCTTTTTCCTCGATCGGTGACGGAATCCAAAACCTCTCCAATTTTTCCTCCAAGCCCTCGATCCATCATCTGCGCCAGAAGCAAGAGATATGTGGAATCCCCCTCCGTCAAAACCTCCGCCCATCGCCGCCCGCCAGCCGCCAACCGAAGCTCGTGCGGAACCTTCCCCGCCTGCTTGAAATAATTCTGCGTTAAAAGATACCGGTGGGCAAAGAGCTCCCAGTCCAAAGGAGCGTCCGCGCAGGGAAACAAGACCCGCGCCAAAGGGCTTCCCCAAGAAAGAAACACGGTTGAATCCATTTGGTCCGGATGGGCCCGAAGAAAAACCCGTCCAAAAGGGTCGTATGCCGAAGGGGCCGGATACCGGTCCGAAAGCTGAAAATCCACGCTCCCGTAAACGTGCAATCCCAGGGAACGTTTAAACACGGTAAAAAGATTTTGCATCCCCTCTAAAAGCCGGATGCGGTCGGTGAGGGGTACCTTCCACAGGGAATCCTCTTCCCAGCGCGCCGGATACCACACCCGGCCGTGCGGATAGACCAACGCCACAAGCGTGACCGTATCCTGGGGCGAGCGTTCATATTCCACGAGCTCCTGCGACCAGGCGCTGGAGTTTTTTTGAAATTTTCCCCGGCTCAAATGCCATCCCCAAAAGGAATGGCGTTGCGCCACGTAATAATCGTAATCCCCCGGCCAATCCGCCAAGGAGGGCTGGGCCCAGCTTTCGCTGCCCACCAGCAAGTAGACGTACCGGTCGTTGTTCAACGGGTTCGGAAAAACGGCGGAAAGGGTCAAGTCCTCCCCTTGATACAGCTTTCGCCCACTGATGTTGAACCGGCTGTCTCGCAGGAGGAAGGGAAACAGTTGCCGCCATTCGCCAATCAAAGAATTGCTCTTGGGAGTGCCCATTAAAACAAGCGAGCGACGTCCAAAAAGCTGGGCGGGAAAGGCCGTATCCTCAAACACTTGAATCGCCCGTGAAGGATCCTTCTGTTTCAAATAATAGGCATTCCGGTAGGCCAAGAGCTCTAAGTTTTTTATAGCCTTTTCCTGCAAGCCCCGTGTACCGAAAACAACAGCGGTAGTATCCCCGGGACGGGGGGTGTAAAAGTCCTTGATGGGGCCGGGCAATATGGCAAAACCAGAGCCGGCCGACAGGGCCAAAACAAATGAAATCAATAATACCCGTTTCAAGAGCGAACCTCCTTCTTTGTCGTTGTTTCCTGACCACCCGCAACAACTGTCTTGCGGCGGCATTCCTCTATAATCTTCAGGATAAAAGTATGCAATCGAGCGTTGGAGGCAACCACATTCGGGGTGGAAAGGTCCAAGGGACCGCCTTCAAAATCGGATAGCTTTCCTCCCGCTTCGGAAACCAAAAGCACGGCGGCGGCAATATCCCAAGGAAAAAGCTTCAGCTCCCAAAAACCGTCGAACCGCCCGGCCGCCGTCCAGGCGATGTCCAGGGCCGCGGCCCCCATCCGGCGGATGGCCCGCACCCGGGTGGCAAAGGCGGCAAAATAATCTAGGTTATTCTCCTGGCTCCGGCGCAAGTCGTACGGAAAACCGGTGGACAGAAGGGCCGAGTTGGGGTCCGTCGTGTCCGAGACGGCGATCCGCTTTTTGTTCAAAAAAGCCCCCTTCCCTTTTACAGCCCAGAAAAGCTCATCCAGCGCGGGATGGTACACCACCCCCAGGACCGGTTTTCCCTTTTCCCACAGCGCGATAGAAACAGCATATACCGGCAACCCGTGGGCAAAGTTTGTTGTCCCGTCCAAAGGATCCACCACCCAGACCGCTTTGGATCCCGCCCGGCCGGTGCTCCCGGCAGATTCCTCGGCCAGTAAATCAAACTCCGGGAAGCTTTTTTTTAAGCGCGCGGCAATCAACGCCTCCGCTTTTTGGTCCGCCGACGTGACTAGGTTGATCTCGCCTTTAAGCTCGATGGAAAACCCCTTCTTCTGGGTTTTGAGCAGAAAAGCCCCCGCTGCGACGGCGGTTTTTTGGGCCGCGACAAGGGCCCGGTTAATCAGCGCGCTCTGTATATTTCCTCCCTAAGCCGGAGTTTTTACTTGGTTTCCCACATTTTTGTATTGCAGCAAATAGAGCCGGTAATAAATTCCTCTTTGCGCCAAAAGTTCGGCGTGCGTCCCGGTTTCCCGAATTTCTCCTTTGTGCAAAACGATGATCCGATCCGATTTCTCCACGGTCGAAAGCCGGTGGGCAATCACGAGTGAGGTTCGTCCAGCCAAAAGTTTTTCCAGGGCGTCCCGGATTAAAAGCTCCGTTTCTGTGTCCACGGACGAGGTTGCCTCGTCCAGAATCAAAATTTTCGGGTCGAAGGCCAGAGCCCGGGCAAACGACAAAAGTTGCTTTTGCCCGACCGAAAAAGTGGAGCCCCGTTCCTCCACGACGGCCCGGTAACCTCCCAGCAACCGGTTGACGAATCGCTCCAAATTGACCCGCCGGGCCGCGGCCGTTAGTTTTTCATCACTAATGGAAGCGTTGCCCAGCCGGATATTATACGCAATATCACCGGAAAAAAGGAAAACATCCTGCAAAACCAGCCCGATGGTGCGCCGCAGGGAGGAAATCTCCAGCTCCTTTAATTCCACCCCATCCAGATAAATTTTTCCCTTTTGATAATCGTAAAAGCGGGTCAAAAGCCCGACTAAGGAGGTTTTTCCGGCCCCGGTGGCGCCGACGATTGCCACTTTTTCCCCCGGCCGAATGGTCAAGTTGATATCTTTCAAGACCCACTCCCCCGGGCGGTAGGCAAACCAGACGTTTTCAAAACGAATCTCCCCGCGCACGTTTTCAACTTTACGGGCACCGGGGGGTGACGCAAACTCCGGGTGGGTATCCAGAAGCTTGAAAATCCGTTCACCGGAGGCCATCGCCGACTGCAGAATGTTGTATTTCTCGGCCAAGTCCCGAATCGGCTGGTAGAACCGGTCCACGTATTGGACGAAAGCGGCAATGGTGCCGAAAGTCAGAGCCCCGGCCAAAACATCCGCTCCCCCGTACCAGATGATTAAAGCCAAAGAAACGGCCCCGATAACTTCAACCACTGGGAAAAATACGGCGTGGTAAAGCACTGATTTCAGATGGGCTTCTCGTAGCTCGGCGGAGAGCCCGGCAAACCGGGCCAGTGAACGCTCCTTCTGGGCAAAAAGCTTGACCACCGTCATTCCGCCGATATGCTCGGACAAATAGGCGTTGATTTTGGCGATTCCCAAGCGCACCAGCCGATACGATTCCCGCGCCTTTTTTCGGAAGACCATCGTGGCATAGACCAAGAAAGGCAGAACGGTGAAGGTTGCCAGCGAAAGTTCGAGGTCCAAATAAACCATGTAGGCGACGATCCCAATGAGGGTGAACAAATCCCCGAAAATGGCCACCACTCCGGAACTGAAAAGTTCTCCCAGAACGGAAACGTCCGAGGTCACCCGGGTCAAAAGCCGCCCAACCGGGTTTTTGTCGTAAAACGAAAGATTGAGTTTTTGCAGGTGGGAAAAAACCTCCTGCCGCAAGTCGAAAACTGCCTGCTGCCCCATCCATTGCACAAGATAGGTCTGGGCGTAGCGCACCAGAAAATCGGCAACCAGAACCAGAATCACCCAACCCATCAAAACTGCGAGCCGATTCGAATCTCCCGTGGCAATACCGGAGTCAATGGCCTCCTTCACCAGATAGGGAATGCTTAAGGTCAGGAAGGTGGAGGCCAGCAGGAGCAGAACCCCCAAAACGACGGCCCAGCGGTACGGTTTCAGATAGCGCAAAAGCCGGCGCAAAAGGGCGGAGTCGTACGCCTTCCCCAAAATGTCGTCGTCGTGGAAACCGGCCGATTCACTCATCAAATTTTCTCCAACTCTTCTTCCAAAAGCTGCTTTTGATAAAGCTCGGCGTAATACCCTCCGCGGGCCAAAAGCTCCTCGTGCGTCCCCTGTTCCACAATTTCTCCCTCTTCCAGAACAACTATGCAATCGGCATCTTTGACTGTGGAAACCCGGTGGGAAATCAAAATCACCGTGCGCCCCTGCCGTACGCCCCGCAAACCCGAGAGTATCCGTTCCTCCGTTTCGGTGTCCACGGAGGAAAAAGCGTCGTCCAAAATCAGAATTCTGGGTTCCACGGCCAAAGCCCGCGCCAAGGTGGCCCGCTGCTTCTGCCCGCCGGAAAGGGTGATTCCCCGCTCCCCAACGATGGTTTCATATTTCCGGGGGAATTCCAAAACATCGGTTTCTAAGCCCGCCAGCCTCGCCATCGGTTCGATTAGTTCCGGCTCGACGGCGGGCAACCCAAAAGCCAGGTTTTCGCCAACGGTGGCAGAAAACAAGAACGGCTCCTGCGGCACGAAGCCGATAAGAGCGCGCAGCCGGTCGGTGGGATACAAATTGACGTCGATGCCGTCGATGAAAAGCTTCCCCTCCTTCACCGGGAAAATTTTAGGTATCAAGCTGACCAAGGTGGACTTTCCCGAGCCGGTCCGGCCGACAAGGGCGACTGTTTGCCCCGCCGGGATGGTCAAATTGATGTTATTTAAAACAAGGTGGTTTTCGCCGCCGTAGCCGAAGCTCAAGTTGCGGAATTCGATCTCCCCCCGAAATTCGCGCGAGCCGACTTCAACGCCACCGCCGACCGGTTCTTCCTCCGTTGAAAAAACCTCCTCCAACCGCGCCAGGGAAGCCTTTCCTTGCTGGTAGAGCCCGACCACCCAGCCCAAGGCAATCGCCGGCCAGGTCAAGTTGAGCAAATACAAAAGAAAGGCCAAAAGCCCCCCCAACGTCATTTTTCCGGCAATTACCTCCTGGCCGCCGATCCAAACGACCAAAAGGAGTGAACCCCCTGCCAGAAAATAGAGCACCGGGTAAAACAAGGCCTGCACCCGCACCATTCCCATCGTGCGAGCCACCAGTTCGCGTGAAATTTTCTCAAAGGCGCGGATTTCGGCCTCCTCTTGAACGTAGGCCCGTACCACCCGTACGCCGGAAAGGTTTTCCTGAACCCGGTGGGACAAAACGGCATATTGCTCCTGGATCAAATTAAACTTGTGATGCACACTTTTCCCCAAACGGAAAACGGCGATCGAGAGAAAGGGAACGGGCAGAAGGGTTAAAAGCGAAAGCTTGGGGCTCAAAGCCATCATAAAAGCAAAGCTGCCGATCAGGGTTAAAACCGTATTGGCGGCTTGCATGATGCCGGGGCCCACCATGTTGCGGACGGCTTCCAAATCGGCATTGGCCCGGGAAATGATTTCGCCGGTTTTGAAATGGTTGTAAAAACTCTTGGGCAGCCGCAACAGCTTGGCGAAGTAATCGTTGCGCAGCTCGTATTCCACCCGACGCGAGGCGACGATTAAAGTCTGGCGCATGCGATAACGGAAATAGCCCTGCACAACCGTGGTGAAAACGATCCAGAAGCCGTACAAAAGAAGGGCGCCGACGGTGGTTCCCGCCTTGATTTCATCCACCGCCAGCTTGACAAACCAAGGAGGCAAAAGGGTGAAAAAATTAGTGAGAAAAACCGCCAAAAACCCCCAGTAAAGCGTTTTTCTATGCCTGGAAAGGTATCCTTTTAAACGCGCAAATCCGTCCACGCAAACTCCCAGCCGGATAATATAATCCGCCCCCCGGAATTATCCAACAAATCCCTATACCAAAAGACCCGCCCCACCCTTTTTGGCCAGCGCCTCGGAATCCTTAACGAATTCTATCTCCGCGCCGGCTGCGGCCGCCAGACAAACCAATTCATTTTCCAAAGGGGAACGCTCGACCGGCCCCGCACAGTCCGGGCAGACCCCGGTCTGTATTGTCACGGCGGAACATCGGCCGCAGATGGGTGCTTCTTGATGAAAGGCCTCGTCCAAAACTAAAACTCCCGCCGGCCTGGTTTCCCGCAGCACGTTCAAAATCTCAACGGCGCCGAAAAAGACCTGCCGTTTACCGGGGGAAAAAAGCTCCTCCACCCGGAAGTTGGACCGTTCCTGTTCCTGTTGGCGGAACGCTTGTACTCCGGCGGCCAGTATTCGGGCCGGCGACAGTTTTGAATCAATCGGAGCCAAGACAACCTCCAACCGGCCGTTTTGCTCCAGGATTTTCTCTTTTACGGGCGGCCCGGCGACCGGATCAGCCCCCAGGACAACCGAACGAATGCTGCCCGCTTTCGCCCAGTCCGCCGTTTTTTTGGCCAGCTCCCTGAAAAATTTTTCCTCCAGCGCTTGCAGATGTCCTTCCACCCGCTTGGTGAACGTGGTGTGAATGTTTCCCGTCCGCCGGTCAAAAGCCCCCCGCTTTTCCCGCCGGGTTTCTGCGTGTACGGGGGCCTCCTTTTCCCAGTGCTTGGTAATCCGCCCGGCTTCAATGTTGAAAAGTTCTCCCTTGCGCTGGCTGGCGACCAAAAGAAGGAAATTCTCCAGCCGGTCCGCCAAAAGGGCCAAAGGATACAACCGGGGGCGGGCCCCACGCACAAAGGAATGGGGAAGGCGCAAATCCGCCTCCGGCGCCAAGGTCCAGAAATACTTTTCCAGAAATTCTTCCTTGGCGGATGTGAAAACCGCCAGGTGGTTGGCCTTTTCGCGCTGGGCTTCCGCCACCGCTTCCTGAATCCGCTGGATGTCCCGAGCGCCCCATTCCGCTTCCTCGGCCCGGTGCGGCAGGGATTTTTTCATTTGGGACAATTCCTTTTTTAGAAAAACCAGCCCCGGCCGCCGGGTACCCCGGGGCCGCAAGTCCAAAAAAACGCTGGTGACCGGATAATCTGTAAAGCGGCGGGTCGCCAGACCCGCCATACGATTGGGCAAACTCGTCTCCTTGTGCACAGCCGGAATTCCTATTCTTTCCGGCCTCAATGTCTAAAATTGCAGGGCCTAAAATTTCATTTCGAAACGCCGCTCCCCAAAGAGGGAGCGTGCAATTCGCGATACCTCCTCAATTGCTGGTCGTCCAATAAGGTCTTCGTACTGGCGCAGATGGACAGCAGATTGAACCGCAGCCGCCAGCGCAGCAGGCCAATGCTCTCCACACGGTTGGCCAAAGCCATCGGGTCGGTTTCCCCTTTGCGGAAGAATTCGTCCAGAAGCAGTTCATTGGCGATAATCTTCTTGCCGTATAGCGTGGCCTCATTCACCATCCGGTTGGCGAGCGCCCGGATTTTCTTCAACTGTTCGTCGGACAGTTCCAGCTGGTTTTGCCATTCCAGGACCTGCCGGGGATCGGGGTAGCCGTAGGTCTCCGCCGGCAGAATCTCGTTGTACGGCCTTCCGGATCGGTACGCCTCCACTTCGGCAGTGCTCATTCCGCTCGGGATCTCGCCAGATGGCTGGGCCCATCCGGCCTGAAAAAGCAACAACGCGAAAAAGACACTCATCCTTCGTAACGTATTGGAATTCATTTTTTACCTCTCTTACCTGGCCGATTGATATGTCACTGCCGCTATCAAAGTTCGCACCATAAAGTTTTACCCCTGCTTGAAGCTGAAAATCCTCCATGTCTGGTCTCTTTTCACCAGGACAAACCGCGTGAGAAATTGTTTGCCCGTCTCCGGGTACACAAAGGATACCTCCACCCCGGCCGTGTCTCCACGCCGCTCCGTCCGCCCGACGATGATCTGTTTGGACAACCAAAGTCCCTTCAGGTCACCGCCGGTCAGTTCCAAAAGAATCCGGTTGCGGCGCGCGTCAAAATCCCGTCCCACAAAAAGGGTGTCCAGTTCCGGGGCGCCGGAATGGCCCAAAAAAACGGAGGAGTCCAAAACGGCTGCCATCCGGTTGGCGTCTCCCTGGGTCATCGCATCAAAGAACGTGTAAACGGCCCGATCCGGCGGCGCCTCCGCGCAGGCTGCTGCGAACAAAAACAACGCAAGAAATCCGCGCAAATTGAAAATCCCAAAGCTAAAAACGATAGGCCCCCGAAAACCGGTGGGCCGAACCCAAAGTCGAGTACGGTAAAAAGGCATAGTCCACGTGAAATTTCCGAACGACGACCCCAACCCCGCCCGAAAACCCGGCCAGGTTGTCCTTGCCGGACTCCAGCCCGGCTTTGAAATTTTGGCCGAAACTCGAATACCCCGCCCGCACAAATACCGGGGTCAATTTCAGATATTCCAGGCCGGCCGAGACGAAAAGATCGTTGTCCGTGGGAAATCCGACATCCAACGTGACGTTCATCGGCAGCCCCACCGGATGGACCGAGCCCCCCACTTTCACCACGGTGGGCAAATTTTCCCGGGGGGCGTCCCAGAAGCTGGAAATTTGAAACCCTAAATGTTGAACCGCCAATCCAACCCGGCCCCGCTCATTTGGAAAATGATACAACGCTCCCAAATCAAAGGCCAGGGCGCTGGAGGAGTAATCCTGAAGTTTCTCGTAAATGATTTTACCGGAGACCCCCAACGAGAATCCTTTTGGGAACTTTCGCGCATAGGAAAGCTGAAAGGCCAAATCCCCGGGGGTGAAATTGCCGATGGAGTTGCCGGCGGAATCCAGTCCCACAAACTCGCCGTAGTTGAAGTAGTTCAAGGCCGCCCCGGCGGTCTGGTTTTCCCCCAAGGGGTACAGAAACCCAAGATAGCCGGAATTGACGTCGCCAAAGTAATTCACATAACTGGCTGCAAATGCCTTGCTGCGGATGCCGGCCACTCCGGCCGGGTTATAGTATAGGGCCGACTCGTCGTCGGCCAGCCCGGTGAAAGCCCCCCCCATGGCCAAGGGCCGCGCGCCGATGCCGTTTTTAAGAAACGGATAAACCTTGGTGCCTACGTTTTCGTTGTTGGAGGCACCGTATGCCGAACCGGACAAAAACAGGGGGAGAAGGATGCTGACCAGAAGTTTTTTCATTTTATCGCTCCGTTTTCTACCCTTACAATATAACCCCGAAAATCCCCCTGACAACTTAAATTCCTACCACCCCCGCACGGTTCGGTTGACGATATCCTCCGCCAATTTGGAAACCGCCCGGGCCTTGCCGTCCTCCTCCGTTTCTAGATTGGCATCGTAGATGCCGAACCCCAAAAGCTCCTTTTGCTCCCAAACCGTTTTTTTATCTTTCAGATTGGAAACCGTCACGTCCGCCCAAATGTTCACCACGTACTGCTTCACCTGCTGGTTCGCGTCGAAGGTGTGGGCCGTCCGTTCGTAGCGGACGACGCTTCCGGCAAGCAAAAGCTCCGCTGAGCCAGCCGGGGAAACCTTGAGTGTGTTGTCACGCAGAAAACGGGCGGAGACGGAATCGGTGAGCGCCTCCCGCACCCCGAACTGGGTGGTCTGGTTTTCAAAAAGCGGTACGGCTATGGTTTTGGCTCCCGTGCCGCCTGGATTGAAGGAGTACGGCCCGCAGGAGAAAAACAAGGCCAAGCCGAGCGCGGCCGGAAAACCAAGGAACCTGCGGACTAATTCTGCCATACCACCTTTCCTCCTTTTACCACCGAGCGGGCCAAACGAACGCCCGTGTAGTAGGAAAGTTCCCGGTAATCTTCCGCTTCCCAGAGAACCAAATCGGCCCGCTTTCCGGGAGCCAGAATTCCCGCTTTCCCTCCTTTGCCGAGGGCATATGCCGCATTACGGCTGACCGCCAAAAACGCTTGGGCGGCCGAAAAGCCCCACGCCAAGCAGGCCAGCATCATCGTGAAGGTCAAGGAGTAATTGGGGGAGGTGCCGGGGTTGAAATCGGTGGCCAGGGCAATGGGCACTCCCGCTGCTAAGAGTTTTTTCACTGGCGGTGTTTTCTTAACACGCAGGTAGAAGGAAGCCGAAGGGAGCAGAACCGCAATCGTTCCGGATTTTTTCAAGGCCGCTATCCCTGAATCTGAGATGAATTCCAGATGGTCGGCGGAGACCGCCCCCACCTCGGCAGCCAGCTTTGCCCCGTTGGAGTTGGACAGTTGGTCGGCATGCAACTTGGGTAAAAGCCCCAGTTTCCTCCCGGCTGAAAGAATCTCCTTCCCCTCCGCATGGCTGAAGGCAATTTTTTCCACAAAAACATCGCAGAAGGTTGCCAGTTTTTTTTCGGCCACGGCCGGCAGGAGTTTTTCGACCAAAAGCCGAACGTACTCTTTTCTTTTGCTCCTAAACTCCGGCGGTAGGGTGTGTGCGCCCAAAAAAGTGGGCACCAGTTCGACCGCCTGCTTCTCCTGCGCGCTTTGGATGACCTCCAGTTGTTTTATTTCATCTTCAAACGAAAGTCCGTAGCCCGACTTGGCTTCGAGCGTGGTTGTCCCTTCGGCAATGAAACATTTGAGCCGCTGCAATAAGAGCCTTTCCAGCCCTTCTGAAGAGGCCTTGCGCGTGGCCCGCACGGTGGAAAAAATCCCCCCCCCTTTTCTGGCAATCGTTTCGTAAGAAACACCCTGGTTGCGCAGTTCGAATTCCTCCTTGCGGTCCCCGGCAAAAACCGGATGGGTGTGGCAATCGACCAAACCCGGCGTAACCAACCGGCCTCCCGCATCCAGTCGGGTGAAGCCATCGAAATCCCTCCGTCTGGCAAGCGCTTTTTTTCCCCCGATTGCCAGGATTTTTCCGTTTTCAACCGCCATCGAAACCCCCGCCTGCAACCCCAACGCCTTTTCAAAGGCCCCGACGACCGGCCCTGGATTTCCCCCGGCGCAGGTCGCGAGTTGCCCGATATTTTCGATAAGAATTTTTTCGTCAGCCATTCAAGTTAATATAGAGGTTTGAAAAAGAAACCAAAAGTCGCTCTCATTTCAGGGATCAAAAATCGTTCTCGTAGGGCTTTAGAGTAGAAACAGAAAACCGCCGGTCAAGAATCTTTCTGTGCCAAGGCCCGTCTCGATTTTTTGGAAATTTCCGCCAGTTCGTCCAGCCGGCTTTTCAGTTTTTTTCGGTTTTTTGAGGTAAGTCGATATTTTTTTGCCGCCTCGCATTCCAAAAGCGCATCCTGGTACCGGCCGGACTGGTAATAAGCGTTCGCCAGACGGGCGCGGCAGTCCACAAAATTGTAGCCGCTTTGCGCCGGGTCGGATTCCAAGCGGCGAAGCAGTTCGGAGAAAACCGCCGCCGTGCTGTCCCACAGTTGTCTTTCCTGATAGATGGTCCCCTTGGCCCATAAGGGGCTTTTGGCCTCCGGATAGGCGGCGGCCAGCGAATCCGCCAGCTTTTGCGCCCAGAGATATTCCTTTTGATTGATTAACGCCCACATCAGTGAAGCCGCCGCCGCCGGGCGGGAGAAAAAGCCCCGCTCCTTGGCCAAAATCAGTTGCTCGATCCCCTTGGTTCTTTCATCGGGGAAAAAGGCGGAAATCAGAAATTTCCGCGTCCGCGCCGATTTCCAGAAATTGTAGTTACCCAGCCCGCTATAGGCATCGTACAAATTCGAGTCCAAAGCCAAAGCCCGGTCAAAGTTCTTTTTGGCCTTCAATCCAGCCGTCAATCCCGCTCCCCAATATCCTCGGCGGTGCTCGTAAATCGCCCGATATCCCCAAATGTTTCCCATCAACAAAAACAAATCTGGCCTTGCCCCCGGTTTTTTTTCCTTTTTAAGTTTTTTCAATTCCTTTTCCGCCAATTGCTGGGCGATCGAAAGTTGAATGGAAAAAGCGGGGGAAAAACTGTCCTGCTCGGCGTCCATCATTCGCGCGGCAACCTCCACGGCCCAGAGAAAATGCCCCCAAGGATCTCCCGGCTCGGCCTTAACGAGGGCGCGGAACAGGCTGTCCGCTTCGGTAAAGCGTTCTGCGGCTACCAGTTCCAAACCGGTCAGAAACTGCCTTTCCCGGATAGTATCCGGCAGGACTTTGGAAAAACCCCCATGGGGAAAAACCCACACCATGCCAAACAGGAAGAAACCGGAAAGACAAAACCGGGCTCGTTTCACGCCCCGGGAATATACAACCGGCTCGAACCCCGCCCAAGTTTTTTCTGTATAAAAAGGAAAGATTAAACCTTTTTACCGGACGGCTTGTCCAACGCTTGAAAGCAAAGGAGGAACGATGAACAGAACTTTTTGGTATGCGGCGCTCGGTTTTCTCTTGATGGGCGGGGCCTTCAGCTGCTCCGAAAACAGCGTCAGTTCCGACACCGACCAGTCGGCAATTTTGCGCATAATCGGCGAAACCCCCGAATACTCCAGCGCGGAAGTCCTTTCCCTTTCCGATCAAACCCTCTCCAAGGTTGCCGTCGATACGGTCAAGCTTTGGTGGCGGCAGTTGATAAGCCGCGGGCGGATTATCGGCTGGGGTGTTCGCCAACCGGCCGACTCGACCCATCCCTTTCCTTCTATTTTAGTGACGTTGACCGACACGCTCCGGGGAATTCTGCACATTGTGGGGACCGACTCCACCGACACCACTCATCTGCAAAAGCCCTTCACCGAAGTGGCCGCACGCAAGCTTTATTTTGAAAAACGCAATCCCGACCGCTTCCGTCACCGGGGCTGGGTTCTGGCCGGCGTTTCCGCCGTCGAGCTGGTCTCTGTTCCCAACACGGCCAAAATCGATTCGGTGAAAATCCAGACCGCTTCGGTCTCCCAAACGGTCACGGCCGACAGCATTTTGGCCATCGTCTTGCGGCACGACATCATCGAATTGGCCAAAGGGGATTCCGTCAACCTGACGGTCTTCACTGGCGACCCCTCCGATTCCGTCTTCCTGCATGCCCACGTGCAGATGGAAACGCTCCCCAGTCACCGCCGCAAACGGTTTACGAACAACGGGGACGGCTCCTTTTCCGGCTGGATAAAAATCCCCTCCCACGCCGGCTTTTACGGCCGCTGGCACTTGGTGGTGGATGTTTTGAAGGGGCACGTCCTCTCCAGTAACGACTTGAACGACTACGACTCCCGCCAGTGGGGACTTTTGTACCGGGTCGGGATTCCGGATTAAAAACGACACTTCATCAAAAAAGCCGCCAACCCTCGGGCGGCTTTTTTGTTTTCTGCCCGCCAAATCTAAAAGTGCTTATATCCGGTGGCCGCAATTTCGACTACCCGGCCGTCTTTTTTTCTCAATAAGACCTTCTTCGGGCTTTTCACCGTCCGCCCGATGACGGTGAACGGAACGCCTTGATGCCTCCGATTCCAGGCCAGAAGTTTTTTCTCTTCCGAAGTCGGACAAGTGAACAAGAGCTCGTATTCTTCGCCAGAGCTCAAAGCGAATTTCACAGGGGAGAGGCCGAGCTCCCCCGCTTTTTTTACCAAAGCCGGATGTAGGGGCAGCTTTTCCTCGTCAATTTCAAACCCCACGCCGCTCGCTTCCCGCAGATGGTTCAGCTCGGAGGAAAGCCCATCCGAAATATCAATCATTCCGCCGATTTTGACGCGGGAGGCAAGAAAGCCTGACTCCAAAAGCCGCGGATTGGGGCGCAGGTGCTTTTCCGTCAATACGGATAGAGTTCGCTTTTTAAATTTAGCCAGTAATCTGAACCCCAAAAGCGACCGTCCCAGCTCGCCGGTGACCACGACCAATTCTCCCGGTCGGGCGCCGGAGCGGGTGAAAAATTTCTTACCGACAATCCCTACCATGGCCATATCCAAAAAAAATTCCTTGGAGCGGACGATGTCCCCGCCGACGATGGAGCAGCCGTATTTCGACAATAAAGTTGAAATCCCCCTATAGGTCTCAAAAATATCTTTTTCCGAAAGCCCTTTCCGCACCCCCAGGGTGATGACAGCCGCCAGCGGTTTTCCTCCCATCGCCGCGATATCGGAGAGATTGCCGCAGGCCAGTCGCCAGCCGACATCGAAGAAGGAAAAGTATTGCAGGTCGAAATGAACGTTCTCCACCACCCCGTCGCAGGTGAAAAGCAAATTCTCCTTGCCGAAGGAAATGACCGCCGTGTCGTCTCCGACACCCAGCCGGACGCGACGGTGGCGGCTCTTCAAAACCTTTTTGAATTTTTCAATTAATCCGAACTCGGTGAGCATTTACTTCTGCAGATGTTTTGCGTTCCAGAAAAAACGGCTGACCCCGGCATCCGTGGCAAACCAGACGTAGTCGCCGTCGGCATGAATTTGGTAAATTTCGTTGGAAGCCAGCCCGTCCAGCTCGGACAAAAACTCCCACTCCCGGTTGGCAAAATCGAACTGGTACACACCGGAGCGCACCGCCGCCCAGACGTATTTTCCGTTGGCGCCCAGGGCATACACGTCAAAGTTGGCCTCCCCGGCCGGGGCCCGCCAGCCCTCCGCAGAATCGTTCGTGACGTCAATTTTTGCCAGCCCCCGAATCCCTCCCGCCCATAGATAATCGCCCGAAGCCGCCAGCGTCCGGATGGTGGAGGGGGTGATTTGGTCCGGGTCGGAAAACCGCTTCCAGCTTTTCTCTCCCGCCGCGAGTCGATAAAGCCCCCGGTTTGTGGCCGCCCACAAATAACCGCCCGCCATTTTCAAATCGTTGATGACTGCACCTGAAAGGGCGGGGGTGGTCAAATTCCAGACCGAATCGCTCTTTGGGTCGACGGCAAAAACACCAAAGCGGGTGCCGGCAAAAAGCCCGGCCTCCGTGGTCAAAAGACAGGTAACGGCCTCCCCGCGCAGCCCGCCCCTCCGCCCGGTGGGGCGGAAATACCCCGTTTTTCGCTCGTAGCGGAGGATGCCGTCCTCCGTCCCCAGAAAAATAAAGTTTTTGTTGCCGGCTATCGCGTGAATGTCGTCCGGGGGAAAATTGGTGACCAGCCCCGCTTCAAAATAATTCCATTGGTCATCCTTCGAATTCCACAGCACCAGCCCTCCCCCATCCGCCCCCTTTCGCAAACAACCAAACCAGATTTCGTCGGAACCGATCAAAAAAGAACTCACGCGGGAAGTCAAAAGTCCGTACGGCAGCCGCTCCAGGTTTCCCGTGCGTCCATCCGCCAAAAACGGCCCCAGCCCCCAGCTTCCGATCCAGAGATTGTTGAAGCCGTCATCCGCCCAATCGGTGAAACGGAAGCGGCGAAAGTTGTTGTCGCTTACCTGCCCGTCTCCCGTATAGCGCAGTCCAAAATCGCGCGGCAGAAGAAAGGGGAGTTTGGGGCGGTTGTGATTGCCCAAACTGTCCGGAAAGGTGGACAAATACCATTCCCCGAAGGCCGGCATGAAATAGGCCGCCCCCTGCTGGGTGGAGGCGTACACCTGGTCGGTCAGCGGGTCGTAGGCCAGCTGCCGGACGTAGTTGTCCGGCAGCCCGTCTGCCCGCGTCAAGGGGGGCTCGAATACCTGCCGGTTCCGGTCGTAGCGCAAAACCCCCTCCGTGGTGCCGAAATAAACGTGGGAAAAACCGACAGCCACGGAATTGACGTAGCGGAAGTTGCCGTAGTTGACCCAGTCCCCCGGCCGGAAGCGCCCCTTGGCCGAGGCTGCCGCCGAAAAAAGGAGAACGAAAAGAATGGCCCGTTTAAACATCCCTTACTTTCTACTCCCGGCTACCACAAACGGACGGGAACGCCCGGGGCCGGTTCAAGGGGGCTGTCTAACAACGTAAAAAAGGCATCCGATAATTCCGCCAGAATATCCCCCGCAATCATACTTCGTTCCCCTAACATCTCTTTGGCGATATCCCCCGCCCGGCCGTGAAGAAAAGCCGCCGCAGAGGCCGCTTTCAACGGTTCCATTCCCTGCGCCAAAAGCCCGGACAGAAGCCCGGTCAATACATCTCCCGAGCCGGCGGTGGCCATTCCCGAATTACCGGTGGGAGAAATCCAGACTTCGCCTACGGGAGTGGCAATAATCGTCGGCATCCCCTTTAAAAGCAAAATGGAATTTAATTCCGCCGCCCCCCGCTTGGCCGCGCCGGTCCGGTCGGCTTGGATTTCCTGGCTGGAAATTTTCAAAAGCCGCGAAAGCTCTCCGGTATGCGGCGTCAAAACGGTCGGAGATTTCCGTTCCTTCAAAACTTCCGGCTTTTTGGCGATGGCGTTCAGTCCGTCAGCGTCAATGACCAAGGGCTTTTCCAAATTTGCGACAAGCCGCTGCACCAACTCCATCGTTTCAAAATGCTGCCCCAAACCGGGACCTACGGCCACCACATCCACGTCCTTGGCGTATTGGCGGACTTCTCCGAGCGAACGCAACGCTATGACCCGTTTTTTTCTTATTTCCGGCAGCGGTTTTATCACCACTTCTCGCAGTTGCGCGGCAATCGCCGAGCATAAGCTGGTTGCCGTCCCCAAAAAGACCATCCCGGCGCCGGAGCGCAGAACCGCCTCCGCCGCCATCGCCGCCGCGCCGGTCATCCCCAGCGACCCAGCCAAAAGAAAAACCCTTCCGAAAATCCCCTTGTGCCCCTGCGGGTTGCGCTCCGGCAGCCATCGGGCCACTTCGGCGGGCGTGACCAAATTCAATTCCACTTTCTGTTTCACCGCCTCCGGCGGCAGGCCAATGTTCACCAGTTGTAGTTGACCGATGTATTCCCGCCCTGGGTAGAATACCTGCGCCGCTTTAGGGTAAGCAAAAGTCACGGTCCGCGTGGCGGCAAAAACATCCCGCCGGGGGCGTTCCGCGTCAGCATCAAAGCCGGAAGGAACATCCACGGCGAGTACCGGAAGTTTTTGCCGATTGACCAGCCCCACCAGCTCGGCCACTTTCGCCGGCAGTTCTCCGGTGAAACCCGTGCCGAAAAGGGCGTCGATAATCAAATCCGGCCCGAATTGCATTACTGCTTTGGCGCTGCCGTCCCATTCCGAGAGCGGGCCGCGGTATTTTTTAAGATTGGCCGCGCTCGCCCCTTTTACATCCTTCTTCTTGGCCAGAAGAAACACTTTGACCTTGGCTTTTTGCGCAAGCAAGAGCCGCGCGCAAACCAGCCCATCCCCGCCGTTGTTCCCCTTGCCGCACAAGATGGCAATCTTTTTTCCGACAGTCTTCCCCAAAAAATCCGCGGCCGAAGCGGTCACACCCGCGCCAGCCTTTTCCATCAAATCAACGACCGGAATTTTAAAATTTTCAATCCCCTCCCGGTCAATTGCCGCCATCTGCCGCAGGGTGGGTAGGAACATCGCTCAAACCCGGACGGAAAGGAGCGAATCGATTTCCGCTTTCATTTTTTTCAGTTCCGCTTCCGCCTTTTCCTTGAAGTCGGGACCGGACGAAGCATACAAAACTGAACGGGAGACGTTGATAAGCGATGGAATTTTTCCAGCATCCGTCCCGTAACGCACGGCCTCGGCCAAGCTCCCCCCCTGCACCCCCACGCCGGGAATCAAAAAGGGAAGCGTCGGAGCCGCTTCCCGAACGGCAGCCAGCTGCTGCGGATGGGTGGCCCCGACCACCAATCCGATGTTTTTGTTTTTGTTCAAGTCGGAACCCCTCCGCGCCACCCGCAGATAAAGCGGGTCGGCGGGAGGAAATAGCTGAAAATCGGACGCCCCGGCGTTAGAAGTTAAGCAGAGCAGATAGATTCCCTTCTCCGAGTTTTCGATGAAGGGCACCAGCGAATCGGAACCTAAATACGGGTTCACGGTCAAGGCGTCCCCCCCCAGCTCATCGAACATGGCCCGGGCATACATCCGCGCCGTATTACCGATATCCCCCCGTTTGCCGTCAAGGATGATGATTTTATCCTTCGGAATCGCCGCGCAAGATTTTTTCAAAATCTCCCAGCCCGAAGTTCCCAAGGCTTCGTAAAATCCTAAATTCGGCTTGTAGGCAGCAACATAACGGGAGGAAAGAGCAATCATTTCCAGATTGAATTTCAAAATGGAATCAGGCGATTTGGCAAACGGAACAGGCAGCTTCTCCAACTCCGTATCCAGTCCCAAACAGAGATGGCCAGAGCCCAACCAGGCGGCTTTAAGTTTGGACTCGAAGCTCATCCAATTTGGGCGCTTGAATAGTTGCCGGCTCAATTTCGGTCGGAACACGGAGTGTTCCGACCAGATTTCTAACAGCGGCTATTTTTTGCTCTTTCAGATAATTTTCGATTCCCGCTATCACTTTCGGCGCCGCTTGCGGGTCCGTAAAGTTGGCGGTGCCGACCTGCACCAAGGACGCCCCGCACACCATGAATTCCAAAGCGTCCGTGGCACTCGAGATTCCGCCGATCGCCATCACCGGAATCTTGACCCGGCGGGCGACCTTGTAAACCATCCCCAAGGCCACCGGCTTGATGGCCGGGCCGGAAAGCCCGCCGGTGATGTTGGACAAAATCGGCTTCCTCTTTTCCAAATCGACTGCCATTCCCACCAGCGTGTTGATGAGTGAAACGCCGTCCATCCCGGCCTCCTCCGCGGCCCGGGCGACAGCGGCGATGTCGGCCGTGTTGGGAGAAAGTTTGGCGACGAGCGGCAGCCGGGTCGCCTTACGCACGGCGGAAAGCACCCGAAAAGCCGGCTCGGGCGTGGCGGAAAACTCCAGCCCCCCCTCCTTGACGTTCGGACAGGAGATATTCACCTCCAAGGCATCGATTCCCTCGACATCCGAGAGTCGCCCAGCCAATTCCACGAATTCCTCGATGGTCGAACCGGCGATGTTCACTACCAGCCGGGTGTCGACTTTCCGCAAAAAGGGCATCTTTTGGGACAAAAACTTATCGATGCCCGGGTTTGCCAGCCCAATGGCGTTCAGCATCCCCCCTTTGGTCTCGAACGTGCGGGGATAGGGATGCCCCGGTCGGGCTTTTTTGGTTATCGACTTGGTGACGATGCCGCCCAGCTGCGAAAGGGGATAAAAACGGGCCATCTCACGGCCGTAATTGAAGGTGCCGGAGGCGACCAGAACCGGGTTGGCGAATTCAATCCCGGCAAAGTGGATTTTCAAATCCGGTTTCAATCCGCCTCCCACGCCAGCTGGTGCCCGTTGAAAACCGGCCCGTCGATGCAGGCCCGCTGGTAGATGAAACCGTCCGCTGTTTTCGGAAACTCTGATTCCATTTTTTCGTTAGGAATTGACTTGACCGCGCAACCGATGCAGATGCCATACCCACAGGCCATCGCCGTCTCCAGCGAAACTTCGATGGGTAAGTTTAATGTTTTGGCGATTTCCACCGTTTTGGCCATCATCGGGTCCGGCCCGCAGGAAAGCATTCGCACGGGGCTCCCGTTTTTATTTTTCTCCAACCACCTTTCCAGCAAATCGGTGACCCGCCCCCGGTAGCCGTAGGAACCGTCGTCCGTGGCGAATTGAAGATTCATCGCCGAAGGCATCAGTTTTTTCAAGGTCAGCGCTTCATCTTTCGAACGAACACCTAAGAAAAGCTGCGTATCGCGACGCAGGGATTTCGCCAAGTCCTGCTGATAAAAATAAAGCGGAGCCAGGCCGACTCCGCCGGCGACCAAAAGCGTTTGCTCCTTTTTTTTGGCCCGCCCAAAGCGGTTGCCAAGCGGGCCGACCATGCGCACCCGGTCGCCAACTTTTTTCTCCCGCAAAAGGGCGGTGCCGAAACCGTAGCTTTTTCCCAAGATGGTGAGCAGTCCCCGCTTCGGATGGGTGTAAAAGACCGAAAAGGCCCGCCGCAAAAAGGGGTCCGTGCCGGATTCCACCTGAATCATCACGAACTCCCCGGGGGCGCATTTTTTGGCAAGTTCGGGGGCGGCGAATTCGAGGAAAAACATCCGCCCGGGCAGTTTTTTGGCTTGGGTCACCACCGCATCGTAATCTTTAAGCATGTTGATATCCTATGATAGAAATATTAGAGGGTCAAGGCAAGCCCAAAAACCGGCCAATTAGAGGGTAGCCCGGAGCCCTTTTATCCCGAGCATAGTCGAGGGGCTGTCCGGGGAAAAACCGCGCTACTGCGGTTCCACGATGGGCACCGCTTCCGCCTCAACGGCCGGGACGGAAAGCAAATCCACCCCCTCCTTTTTCCGTACGGCCAGATAGGCCAGAACCTGCGTGCCGAAGATGACGGCAAGCCCGTAGGCCAGCGAAAACAAAAGTAAAACAAAAAATGAAATCCCCAAAATCAAAGACGAAAATTGGCCCAAGCGGCCGATATCCGGTGCCCCTTCGGAAACCGGTAGCGTGATGACCGCCTCGTTCCAGGAAAAAAGGGAGCTGGCAAAAATCACCAAGGGGGCATCCGGCCGGAAATAGCCGAGCGCCAGCTCCAACAGATAATCCCACTTGTAGCCGACCACCTCCGAGGCGAGGTAGTCAAAAAGCCCGACAGAAAGCAAAAAGAAATAGGCCAAAGCCAAACTCGCCAGCTTCCCAAGAGCTGCGCCGATGGCATTGTACCCGGCGAAGCGCCAGGGCTGGCGCCAGATGGAGTTGAAGAGATTGAAGACCACTTCAAAGGTGTCTCCAGGCTCCACGGCGGCTATGGTCGGGCCGAAGAAAATTCCGACCGTCAAGACGGCCCAAACGAAAACCAGTACCCCGGCAAATATCATCAGGGGAAAAAGGAAAAAGATAGAAAGCCCCAGTTCCCCGACGGCCGGCAGTTTGCCAAGGAAAATCGGCACCAAGAGCATAACCAAAACCAGAAGTGAAAAAAGGAAAATGAAAAACGGAGGCAAATAGAGCTTGCGTTTGTGCTCGTACAGGTATTTCACGGCGTCGCGCGCGGAGAAAAACGGATTGCCGCAAAGCTCCTCGTAGTTCAGCTTGGCGGAAACGAAGGAGGCGGTGAGGTAGGCAAAGCCGAGCCAAGCGAAAAGCAGAATGGCCAAGAGCCCGCCCCAAAGCCCGCCCGCTTCAAAGTCGAAGTAGGGGAAAAGGGAGTAATCGTTCCAAGTTTCGACGGGGGGCTGCCCCTGCATCCATTGGTTGATGTAGGCCAAAACGAAGTAGCCCGCGTAGCCGGCCAGAATGCAAAAGAAAGCGATTCTTATTTTCTTGCCGGATAGGGCAAAACGTGGTGAAAAGAAAATATCCTTGTAATCATGGGTTAGTTTCCGCACGCTGGCGCCAAAGAAATCCAGCACTGAAAGTTTGTCAAGTGTGACGATAAAAGAACGATTGGCTGATTGAGTCAATTAAAAGCAAAACGGCTCTTATGTCTCTCTCAAATTTGGAGATTAATGGTTTCGCTGGCTGGAGCCGCACCAAAAGACCAACAAAAATCCCGCCCCGACACTTCAGGGGCGGGATTGAGTTGCGACAGCCACCCGGGCGGTGTGGTCACACCTAGGGGCCAAAAGGCCTTACTTCTTTCCTTTCTTTTTGGCCTTTTTGGTCTTTTTCATTTTCTTCATCCGAAGAATCACCTCCTTAATTTTAGGGTTTGTACTAAATCAGACGAGAAAATTGAAGTATTGGGAAGACCGACCCGAAATTTGGAGCCCCTTTTTCCTTTAATCGCTCCATCCAGTAGTATTAAAACGACTTAGCAAAAAGTTGTCAAGAAATTTTTTTGGACTCCGGCTTTTTTGTTGCGGCCGTTATTTGTACGTTCAGTCACAAATTGATTGGGTAAACCGGCAATTTTTCGCCGCTCGTGCAACTTGTTTAAAAGCAAGGTATTATACAAAATTTCCAAATTTCATAGGGAAAATGAGCCCGTAGAACATCGAATATCTACCAATTTTCCAAGACTGATGGGCTTTGGTTCTTTTGAATAATGCGAGGGATGACTGGCATTGAAAAAATCTTAAGTTGTTTATTTAAAAAAAGTTAGATGGATAGATTGGATAAATCCGGCAGTGGCAGGCGGAACTTTTTCAAAATTGGCACGGGCTTTGATAAATAAATATCTCGAGAGTGAGAGGATAAAAACTCTACCTCCTTTTCAACGTCTTACGCCTCCTCCCCGCCCGGTAAGTGGCGATACCGGGCGGGGTTCTTCTTTTCACTCCGGCCCCGTTTTTTCAGGAAATATCCCTGAAATCTAAAAAGTTGACAAAGCCGAATTCCCCTCTATATTGAACGAAAATTCATTCCCCGGTAACTCAACGGTAGAGTGAGCGGCTGTTAACCGCTAGGTTGTAGGTTCGAATCCTACCCGGGGAGTTTTTACGCCAAAAAAGGGGCTTGCTTTGGGCCGCGGTTGCTATATGTTCCGGCTCATCATGAACAGGTCTTTTGACCGTTTCGGACAATTGGCAAATTAAGGAGGATAGGATGAAACGTTTGCAAATGTTTTTTGCCGCCGGGCTTTTGGCTCTTTTACTCACTTCGCTTTCGAGCGCACAGGACCCCATTCCAAATGCCGGCTTTGAGCAATGGACGGCCGGCGACCCGGACGGCTGGCTGACTTCCAATGCCGACCCCTTTTTCAACGTCACACAGAGTTCCGACGCTCATACCGGAAACTGGGCGGCCCACGGAATTGTCGCTGATTTTTTAGGCTTTGCCATTCAGCCCTACCTCATCGCCGCGACGTCGGGGGAGCCGGGCATTCCGATAAGTGAGCGCTGGGCCTCCGTGCGCGGCTTTTACAAAATGAACCCAGACTTGGGGGACAAGTTTATCGTGGATGTCGTGTTCAGCAAGGCATCCAACCCCATCGCCGCCGGCGGCTTCGTGGATTCCAACGACGTTTTGTCCTATCAGGAATTCGTGGTGAACATGACCTATTTTTCCAGCGACGTCCCGGATACTGCCTTTATCACCATGACGATGGTCGGCCCCAACGGCCCGGATGTTCATGTCGGCTCGGTGATGCTGGTGGACGACATTTCTCTCTCGGACGTCGCCACCTCGGTGGAGGAACGCGGGAACCAAAGGCCCCAGGCGTTTGGATTGCAGAATTACCCGAACCCCTTCAATCCACAAACCACCATTTCCTATTTTCTGCCGCAAAGCTCTCCCGTCCGCCTCGAAGTGTTCAATCTGCTCGGGCAGCCCGTACGGATTTTGGTCGATGGAGAACAGTCCGCGGGAAGCCATTCCGTCAGTTGGGATGGGACCGACAACCAAGGAAACCCGCTCACCAGCGGTATTTATTTTTACCGACTGCAGAGCAGGGGACATGCGGAAGTAAATAAAATGCTTTTGCTGAAATAAAAAGAAGGGAAAGGTTTTCCCTTTTACTTGCGCAATTCATTCCGCGCCGGTATTTTTTGCAAGGATGGCAAGATCGAAGCAAAAAATATCCGGCGTTTTGTTTTTCTTTTTTTTGGCTCTGATCTTCGCACGGACGCTGCCGGCGGAGACGTTGATTCCCAAACTATCAACCTGGAAATATTTTGCGGATGCGGCCTATCCAAGCGGTACGTGGAACCAAACGGGATACGACGATTCCGGCTGGCCCTCCGGGGCGGGCATTCTGGGATATGGGGAAGCGTATATCGCCACAGCCGTACCCTACGGTCCGGATGCCAACAACAAGTACATCACCACCTTATTCCGCCACTCGTTTCAACTGAATTCCGATCCGGCACAGATAACCCAACTGACCCTTTCCGTCAACTACGACGACGGGTTTGTGGTTTATCTGAACGGAACCGAAATAGCCCGGCGGGCCATGCCGGGAGGAGCAATCGCCCATTCCACACTCGCCTCCTCCCACGAGGCAGGGGCATACGAAGCGATTGACGTTTCCGGCTTCATTGGCAATCTAATCCAGGGAACGAATGTTCTGGCCGTGGAGGTGCATCAAACCACGGCCAACAGCACCGATCTGGTTTGGGATGGAGAGCTGGTTTCCAGTTCTTCGCAGGTGGAGTTTGTCTGGTCCGGCGCCGTCACGCCGGCTTCCGCCGTGGTGAAAGCAAAACTGATTTCGGACAGCGGCATTGCCCGTTTGGCGGTGAGCGCCGCGCCCGATTTCTCCTCTGCCATATATTCGAACTGGGACACAGCGGTAACGTCGGAAAACAACCGGGTCGTTCGCTTGGAAGCGACGGGGCTTGCACCAAGGCAAAGATATTACTACGCCGTGGAAGTGAACGGCACGCTCAACACCGAGACTGTGGGACGGTTTGAAACCTTTCCGACCGACACCGGCACGTTTACGATTGCTATGGGCTCCTGCGCCCAGACCGGCTCGAACAGCCAGTCCTTTGCCACTATTCATTCGCAAAATCCCCTTTTCTTTTTTCACTTGGGGGATATGCATTATCAAAATATTGCGGTGAACGACCCAAACCTTTTCCGCCAAGCGTACGAGACGGTGCTCTCTTCTCCAAATCAATCCCAATTGTATCGCGATTTTTCCCTCGCCTACATCTGGGACGACCACGATTTTGGCCCCAACAATTCCGATTCGACATCACCAAGCCGGCAAGCATCCCGGGCGACCTACCGGGAATACGTGCCGCATTATCCCTTGGCGGCGGGGATGGGAAACGCGCCAATTTATTACACGTTCGATATCGGGCGGGTGCATTTCATCGTCTGCGATTCCCGCTCGGCCCGCAGCCCGGAGTTTGCTATCGATAACGCCTCCAAAACGATGCTGGGGACAACCCAAAAGGCCTGGTTCAAGCAGGAGCTGTTGAATTCGAAATCGAACTATCCATTGCTCGTCTGGGTGAACACGCTCCCCTGGATTGGCTCTCCCGGCGGCGGGGATGCCTGGTACGAGTACACCAACGAGCGGCAGGAACTGGCCGATTTTTTGAAGGCCAACGGGATAAAAAACATCTGCATGCTCTCCGGCGATGCCCATATGCTGGCGATAGACGACGGCACCAACAGCGACTACGCCACGGGGGGCGGAGCGCCCTTCCCGGTAATGCATTCCGCTTCCCTGGATCAGACCCCTTCCCTCAAGGGAGGGCCCTACAGCCACGGCGCCTTTCCGGGGCGGGGACAGTTCGGCGTGATGACCGTTGCCGACTGGCAGGACAGCTTGCGCGTCCGCTGGAGCGCGCGGGACTCGGCCAACACCGAGAAAACGGCCTACAGCTTTGTCGTTTGTGAAAACGGCGTGAAGGGGGATTTAAATTTGGATGGCAGTTTTTCCCCCAGCGACGTGGTGGCGCATTTGATTTGCGTTTTTGACGACAACACGGGAAGCTGCAACCCCTGTCTTTCGGATTTGAATTGCAGCGGGGACCTCACCCCGGCGGATATAGTTTTGGAACTTTTGCGCGTCTTTTCAAATCAGAGAGCTTTCTCCTGGTGCGGATTGTAGCGAAAAAGTATGGGTGGAAAAATTTAATCCACGACCTGCCGGTCGGCAAAGGCGCGCAAAAGTGTTCCCTGATCCACAAATTCCAAATCCCCGCCGACGGGAACTCCCCGGGCGATGCGGGTGACCCGCACGCCCAAACTTTTCAATTCTCGAGCCAGATAGGTAGCCGTGGCCTCCCCCTCGGTGGAGGGGTTGGTGGCCAGAATTACTTCCTTGACTCCTTCTTTTGCCCGCTGCAAAAGCTCTTTCACTCGAAGCTCGCTCGGTCCGACGCCATCGAGGGGGGACAAAACCCCCCCCAAAACGTGATAGCGGCCGCGGAACTCCCCGCTTTTTTCGATGACCGCCAAATCGGCCGGCTCCTCCACCACGCAGAGAGTCTCAGCATCCCGCTTTGCATCCGAGCAAATGGAGCAGGGGTCGGTATGGGTGTAATTGAAGCATTGCGAGCAGGCCCGGATTTTCCCTTTCAAATCCAAAAGCGCCTCGGCCAAAAACTGCACCCGTTCGGTGTCCGCTTTTAAAAGATGGAAAGTTAGCCGCGCGGCGGTCTTTTTGCCGATCCCTGGAAGCCGGGAAAATTCTTCGATTAACCGATCAACCGGGGAGCCGTTATTGTTCACGAATAAAGTATAACATTCGACTAAAAACGGGGCAAGTTTGTCTTCATTGGGAACCGGCCTTAAATATTTCATTTCCCAAAGTTGGGCCCGGGTATTAGATTGTAAGCTTCAATGGTTGGCCAAACTGTTTCCCATTACAAAATCCTTGAGAAATTGGGGGAGGGAGGTATGGGCGTTGTTTACCGCGCCCACGACACCAAGCTGGACAGGGATGTGGCCTTGAAGTTTTTGCCTCCGTATCAGGCCTCCGACACGGTTGAAAAGGAGCGCTTTTTTCACGAGGCCCGGGCCGCTTCGGCCTTGAATCACCCCAACGTAACGACCATCCACGAAATAGACGAATACAACGGCCAGGTGTTCATCACCATGGAAATGGTGGAAGGGAAAACTTTAAAGCAATTGGTCAAAACAGAAGCCCTTTCCGTAAAGAAGGCATTGGAAATAGCCATCCAGATTTGCGACGGGCTGGCGGCGGCGGCAGAAAAGGGAATCGTTCACCGGGATATCAAGTCGGACAACATCATCCAGACCTCCAAGGGGCAGGTCAAGATAATGGACTTTGGGCTGGCCAAAATTAAGGGGGCCTCCAAGCTGACCAAGACCGGTTCCACGGTGGGGACGGCGGCCTATATGTCGCCGGAGCAGGCCTCCGGTGAGGAAGTGGACCACCGCTCGGACATTTTCTCTTTTGGGGTGGTGCTTTACGAACTTTTGACCGGCAAGCTGCCGTTCAAGGGGGATCACCCGGCCAGTTTGGCTTATGCCATCATCAATGATGAGCCCCAGCCGCTGGCCCGGTTCAATGACAAGGTCTCGGCTGAACTGCAAAGAATTGTTGTCAAGGCTCTGGCCAAAGACCGCGAAGAACGGTACCAAAGCGTCAATGATATGGGGGCCGACCTCCGGCGGGAGCGGAAAAACTGGGAGTATGCCAAGTCCACCACCGTGCCCAAAGCCGAAGCGGCTCCCCGGCCCAAAAGAGGCCTCCTGAAGGTTTTAATTCCAACGTCCGCCGTGGCTCTTCTGGCTTTCTTGTTTTTCCTCTTCAACCCGTTCAAGGTTGAAGTGTCCCACAACCAAACCGCCGCGGCCTCGCAGAACGCTCTGGCCGTGATGTATTTTGAAAATATTCCCGACCCGGAGGATAAAGACCACACCGGCGAAATGCTTACCAATCTTTTAATTACCGCTCTGTCGCAGGCCAGCGGTCTGGAAGTGGTCAGCCGCCAGCGCCTATACGACATTCAGGAAGAGATGGGGAAGGCGGATGCCAAAAAGATAACTCCGTCCCTGGCTTCCAAAATTGCCCAGCGGGCTGGGGTGCGGACCATGCTTTTGGGTACGGTTCTGCAGAGCCAGCCCAAGTTGGCGATTACTTCGCAATTAATCGATGTGTCCACCGGAAAGATATTAAGCTCTCATCGGTTGTCCGGATATTCCGCAGACCAGATGTTTTCTATGGTGGACAGTTTGGCCTTGTTGGTGCGAAACGGTTTGAATGTATCCTCATCCCCCGCCGCGGAGGCCAAATCGGTGGCCGAGGCGACGACCAACTCGCCGGAGGCCTACCGCTCCTACTTGGAAGGGATTGAACTGAACAAAAAGTTTTACACCGCCGAAGCCAAGGCCGCTTTTAATCGGGCCATTGAGCTGGACAGCAATTTTGCGATGGCCTATTTTCAATTATCCAATTTAAGTTTGGATTTGAGCGATAATTTGACCCGCAACGGCGCGCTAAGAAAGGCCTGGCAACTTAGGGACAATGTGGCCGAAAATGAACGGCTGCGCATCGAGGCCGCCTACGCCAACAGAATCGACAACAACCTGGCAAAGTCGGCGGAGCTGTTGGAAAAGCTTCTGCAAAAATACCCCCACGAACAGGATGCCTATGGCGGCCTAGCAAGCGCCTACGAAAATCTGCAGGCATATGAAAAATCATTGAAAACTCGGCTGCGGGCGGTGGAAAGTGATTCGCTGGATAAAACTTCCTGGAATTCGCTGGCTTACCGCTATGCCTGGTTCAATCAAAGAAAGCCGGCCTTTGAAGCCATCGATCGGTATTTGAAACTAGCCCCGGCGGAACCCAATCCGTACGACAGCAAAGGGGACCTTTATTACATATTTGGCGAATTGGATTCGGCCTTGTACTGGTATCAAAAGGCGGTTTCCTTCCGCATGGACTTTGCCAGCATTGAGAAATTGGGGAATTTGGCGCTACTTCGAGGCGACTACGCCGGCGCGCAGGCCGACTTTCGGCAGTTTGGCTCCACTCCGGATAAATTTCAAAAAGCGGCCGCCGAGGCCGACTTGCTCTTGATTCCCCTGCACCAGGGAAAATTGAAGCAGTTGGAAAAACAATTGCAGGACAAGCTTGCGCTTGATTTGGCGCAGAAGTTCCGGCAAGAAATCATCAACGACTATGCCGCCTTGCGGATGACGGCCCTTGAGACGGGAGATTATGCGGCGGCCTTGAAGTACGCCCAAAAGGCTTCGGCCGAAGCCAAAAAAGACCCCAATAATAAGTATTACGGACGGGGCGGTTTGGCTCTGGCCTGGCTGAAAGCCGGAAACCCCCAAACGGCTTACAAAATACTGGACGAGTTCAAGCGGGATGTGGTGGGGAAAGTTTCTTTGGGTGAACTGAATTACAATCTTGCCGCCGGTTTTCTGGAGTATGAACGGGGAAACTACGCGGCCGCCGTGGAAAAGTTCGAAAAAGCGGTGAATAACTTATGGCCCAACCGGGCTCCGCTGTATGAACACGCGGTAAGTTTGTTGAAAACCGGTCGGCTGGAGGAGGCCGTAAGCGAACTTAAACGGTTGTGCTGGTGGGTAATCGATACGGACAATTTCAATCTTTCTTCCCGGCCTTGGGCACTAACCTCGGTGAAAGCGCATTACTGGCTGGGGGTGGCGTATGAGCAACAGGGGAACAAGGCCCAAGCGCGGGAAGAATATGAGAAGTTTCTGGAAATCTGGAAGGAGGCGGATTTCAATTCGCCGGAGTTGGCCGATGCCAAAATCCGATTGGCAAAGTTGAAACAAACCGCGTCGAAGTAAGAAACCACCGTTTTCCTTCCTAAATTAAAGCTTGACAGACCTCTTTTCTGCCGGTAGTTTTTGGCCACCTTGAAATTCAAAAACGGGAGGAGATAGTGGCGGCCGATACGAAAGAGACCGAGTTCAAGCCCTACGTTCCACATACCCAAAACATTCCGGAATTTACCTTACGCGCCATAATTGTCGGCTCCGCTTTGGCCTTGGTCTTCGGCGTGGCCAATGCCTATTTGGGGCTGAAGGTGGGGATGACCGTTTCCGCCTCCATTCCGGCGGCGGTGATGTCGATGGCCATCCTGCGGGGTGTTTTGAAAAACGGCACTATTCTGGAAAACAACATCGCCCAGACCATCGGCTCCTCCGGGGAATCTTTGGCGGCGGGAGTGATCTTCACCATCCCCGCCTTTCTAATCTGGCAGGCCACCGTGCCGAATTTCACATTCACCATCGCCAACTGGCAGGTGGTTTTGCTTTCCATTCTGGGGGGCTTTTTGGGAATTCTGTTTATGATTCCCCTGCGCCGGCATTTGATTGTAAAGGAACACAAAAACCTCCCCTATCCGGAAGGCACCGCCTGCGCCGAGATTTTGCAGGCAGGGGACGAAGGGGGGGCCAAAGCCAAAACGGTTTTTGCCGGGCTGGGGATCGGCGCGGCTTACAAAACGCTGATGTCCGGCTTCAAGCTCTGGCCGGAGCGGTTTGAACTCGCCCCCCGCTTCTTTCCCGGCTCGCAGATGGGGATTGAGGCCACCCCGGCCCTAATGGGGGTGGGGTTCATAATCGGGCCAAAAATCGCCCTTTTGCTTTTTTCCGGCGCGGTGCTCGGATATTTGGGAATCGGGCCTTTGATTGCCTTCATCGGCAACTTTATGACCAATCCGCTGCCCCCGGCTACCGTGCCGATTGCAGAGCTTGACCCCGGCGCTCTCCGTTCCAACTACATCCGCTATGTCGGCATCGGCGCCGTGGCGATGGGCGGGTTCATTTCATTGATGCGCTTCCTGCCGACCATTGTCTCCTCCTTCAAGCATGTGGCCGCCGGGATGGGGCAGGCGGCCGGAACGGCAAAAATCCGGACGGATGAGGATTTGCCCACCAAGCTGGTCTGGGGCGGGGCGTTTTTGATTGCCCTGGCCATCTGGCTTTTGCCCAAGACCGAAATCAGTTTGCTCGGGGCGCTTTTGGCCGTCCTTTTCGGCTTCTTCTTTGTGACCGTCTCCTCCCGGATGGTCGGCATCGTCGGCTCCTCCTCCCTGCCGATATCCGGGATGACCATCGGCACGCTCATCGTGGTTTCCGTCATTCTCCTTTCCTCCGGGGTAAGTGGGATGGTGGGGATGGTCGCCTCGATGATGGTCGGCTCGGTGGTCTGCATCGCCGTTTCGATGGCTGGCGACGCCTCGCAGGACTTGAAAACCGGCTTTTTGGTGGGGGCGACCCCCAAGCGCCAGCAGTTGGCCGAATTTCTGGGGGTCTTGATTCCGGCCTTGGTGATGGGCTGGGTGATTATGTTTTTGAACAAGACCTACGGCTTCACCGGCCCCACCGCCTTGGAAGCGCCGCAGGCCAACGCTATGGCCGCCGTGGTGCAGGGGGTTATGACCGGGGTGCTTCCCTGGGCCTTCATCATCACCGGGCTTATCATCGGGCTTTCCATCGAGCTTTTGGGCATCCATGCCCTGCCGGTGGCGATTGGACTGTACCTGCCGCCGGAGCTTTCCACCCCCATCGTCGTGGGGAGTCTGGTCTTCTGGTATGTGACCAAATTTTCTAAATCGGACATCCTCCCGGCCCGAACGGAGAAGGGAATTCTCTTCGGCTCTGGAATGGTGGCGGGGGATGCCTTGGTGGGGGTAACCCTTTCCATTCTGGTGGGGACGATTGCCTCCTACGCCGCCTATTTCACGGGGGTGGATCGAGTCAGTGAATGGTTCGGTGCGGGCTTTGGAAACTTCTTCACTTTGGCCGTTTTTCTGGCCCTCGCCCTGGGGTATTTGGGCTACGTCTGGAAGGTCAAAAAGTAGCTTTCCGAGGGAAAAAAGGGCGCAAAAGCGGGAAAAACTGCAATTTCCCTCGAAAAAAACGGGTTTTCAGAGGGAAAATCAAAGATTTTCCTTGACAAAACCGAATTTTCATAGGAGATTCTCCCCCGGTGAAACATAAACCACCAACCAAAAGGAGGAGGTAGAATGGCAACAAAACGTAAACCGAACGCCGCTTTTATGAAGCCGGTCCAGCCGGATACGCACTTGGCTGCGGTGGTCGGCATCAAGGCGATGCCCCGCACCGAGGTGACCAAGAAGATCTGGGCCTACATCAAGAAAAACGGCTTGCAGGACAAAAAGAACAAGCGGATGATCAACGCCGACGACAAGCTGAAGGCGGTTTTCGGCGGCAAACGCCAGGTCAATATGTTTGAAATGACCAAGCTGGTGAGCAAGCACCTGAAGTAAAGCTTTTCAGCGGTACAAAAAAACGCCCCGGCATCGGGGCGTTTTTTTTGTTACGGAAAAAGCGCTCCCGGCGTATATTGCCTGGCGGTTGGGAGAAAAAAAAGAGATGAGCCGTCCTTCTAAAAAACTGTTCACGTTCTTCCTGATGCTTGCCGCCTTTTTCGCCTTGTCCCAAACACTTTCGGCCGCCAGCTATCGTCTTTGGCTCAAGGATAAAATCCGCTTTCCCTACAGCACGGCCACCGGCGATACCACCGGCGGCAGCGACTGTTGGGGCTGGACCGCGCCGGACGGCACGGAATACGCCATCATGGGGGTGCGGGACGGCATCGCCGTGGTGAACGCCCACACGATGCAGATAAAAGGGGTTGTTCCGGGGCCGCAAACCCCCGCCTCTTACTACTGGCGGGACGTGGAGACCTACGGGCATTACGCCTACGCCGTATCAGAGCTGACCGGCACCAATCAGGGGTTGTCGGTAATTGATTTGCAGTATTTGCCGGACAGCCTCCATTTTGTGGGATCCTTTCCGCTCAATTTGTCAGGCAACGTGACGGCCCACACCATCGCCATCGACACCGCAAAGGGGGTTGCCTATTGCGAACGGAACGGCTCCCTTGGCCAGGCAATCGTGATATTAAACTTGGCCAACCCGGAATTGCCAACGTTCGTCGGCAGCTTCGGCCCGAGCCCCCAGTCGATACATGATATGTTCGCGCGCAACGATACCGTTTTTGTGGCGGAAGGATACGACAGTTTGGCGCAGGGGAGCTGGTCGGTCTGGAATTGCGCCAACAAGGCCGTCCCCACCCAGATTACCCGGGTCATCTTTCCGGGGGCGGGATATGTCCATTCCGCCGTGGCCACCGAGGACCGGAACTGGCTTTTGACCACGGAGGAGATTCCCGCCGGCAAGACGATGAAACTTTGGGACATTGCCGATTTGGGAAACATCGATTTGCGCGGGCAATACATCGGCGCAGCGCAGCGGCCGCACAACGTCTATCCCAAGGGGAATCTGGTCTTCGTTTCCCATTACGAGGCGGGGGTTACGGTGGTGGATATTTCCAACCCGGATACGCTGGTGGAAGTGGCCCGCTACGACACCTATCCCGCTTCCGATTTTGCCAACTACCGCGGCTGCTGGTCGGCCTATCCCTACGCCGCCAACGAGTATGTCTACGCCTCCAACCTGGACGGCTGGCTTTTTGTTTTGCGCTTCGGGCAGGTGGGGGATTTGAATTTCGATTCGCTACTCTCCCCGGCCGACGTGGTTTTGGCCTTGAACTGCATCTTTTCCGGCTCCGGCGACTGCCCGCCGGAGATATTGGACGCCAACTGCGACGCTTCCGTCACCCCGGCCGACATTGTCTTGCTTTTAAAAGCCGTTTTTAACGGCGAGCCATTCCCGTGCTAACGTAGCCAAAAAATTTCCCAAATAAAAAGCCGCCCCAAACGGAGCGGCTTTTTTCTTGACACGGTGTACGAATCTCTAATCTTCAGTCTCTAATCTCTGCCTTATCCGTAGGGGCGAACCAATGTGTTCGCCCTTATGGGCACAGCAGGGGTTGACTGGCGAAAACGGCGAGCAGGAGCAAAACCACGTCCGCCGGGGTCAAATCCCCGCTGCAGTTGACGTCCGTCAAAGTCAAGCGGCAGTCGCCGAAGTTCAAGAAAACGCAGTTTAACATTAGGACCACGTCGGCGGGACTTAAACTCCAATCACAGTTCATATCGCCTTTGGGAGCGGCGGCACAGTTAGGGATAATAGACAAATTTTTTAAGACCGAAACGGTGTTATAAAAACTATTCACCACAACCAAATCTCTATCCCCATCTCCGTCCAAATCCGCCACAAAAACCGAGAAAGGAGAGCCACCGGTGCCGTAGTCAACTTTGCTGGCAAAAGCCCCATCACCGTTGTTCTTCAGAACCGAAACTGCGCTGCGACTGTAATCAGCGACTGCCAAATCCAACTTTGCATCTCCATCCAAATCCGCCGCAAAGACAGAGATAGGAGAACCACCGGTAACGTAATCGACTTTGCTGGCAAAAGTCCCATCGCCGTTGTTCTTTAAAATCGAAACACCGCCGCCTCTGGCTACAGCCAAGTCCGGCCTCCCATCTCCGTCCAAATCCGCCGCGAAAACAGACCGAGGACAGCTTCCGGTCCCGTAGTCAACATTGGGAGCAAAAGTCCCATCCCCATTGTTCATCAATATGGAAACGCTGGTGTCACAAACAAGGTAACAATATGGTACGCCCATGAAATCAATGCATTCAATATGACCATAATTCCCCGCGGCGATATCCATGTCTCCATCCCCGTCAAAATCAGCTGCAGAAACAGAGGCCGGATAACCCCCGGTTTCATAGTCAATTTTGTCGGCAAACATCCCATCTCCATTATTTTTCAGGACTGAAACGGTGTTGCTGCTATCATTAGTCACAACTAAATCTCTGTCACCATCCCCGTCTAATTCCGCTGCAAGAACAGATGTAGGTCGGTCTCCAGTCCCATAGTCTGCCTTGGCTGCAAAGTCCCCGTTCCCATCGTTTTTTAGAATAGAAACGGTATTGCTTCCATAATTAGTCACAGCCAGTTCAGGCGTGCCGTCACCGTCCAAATCCGATGCAAAAACAGACCCGGGGGAACTTCCTGTCCCATAGTCCACTTTGGCAGCAAAAGTCCCGTCACCGTTGTTGTTCAGGGTGGAAACGGTATTGCTGCTCTGATTGGCCGCGACCAAGTCCGGCATCCCATCCCCATTTAGATCGGAAGCGAGAACGGAGCGCGGAAGGCTTCCGACGTCGTAGTCAGCCGGGGTAACAAAAGTTCCATCGCCGCCGTTCTTCAACACCGAAACCTCGGCGCCGCTGGCAACGGCCAAGTCCGGCTTCCCATCCCCGTCCAAATCAGCCGCAACAAAGTTAGAAGAACCACCAGTCAGGTAATGCACTCTTTCAGCAAAAGTGCCATCTTCAACAGCAGAACCATCTCCATTGTTCTTCAAAACTGAAATGCCAGCACCGCAGCTCACAAGCAAATCCCGATTTCCATCACCATCCAAGTCCGAAGCGAAAACAGACCAAGGTCCGTTTGCTGTCCCCCAGTCACGCTTGTGAGCAAACGTACCATTGCCGAAATTTCTTAAAACTGAAACGGTGCTATTTGTCCAGCTTGGTGCAACCAATTCTGGTTTCCCGTCACCGTTCAAGTCTGCGGCAAAAACCGCGCGAGGAAAGGGCCCCGTTGCATAGTTCGTCCCAGTGGGAAAAGTGCCATCTCCATTGTTCTTCAATACTGAAATATTGTGGCTGCCGTAATTGGGAATAGCTAAGTCGGGCCTTCCATCCCCGTTCAAATCCGCCGCAAAAACGGCTTCAGGCTGACTTATAACCGCGGCTCCGTAATCGACCTTTGCGGCAAAAGTTCCGTCGCCGTTGTTTTTTAAGATCGAAACCGTATGGTCATCATGATAATGGTTCGTTACGGCCAAGTCCTGGTCTCCATCTCCGTCAAAATCTGCTGCAACAACAGAATTTGGGTCAGCGCCGGTCCCGTAGTTAACCTTGGCTGCAAAAGTTCCATCGCCGTTATTCCTGAAAACGGAAACTGTATTCCGGTTAAAATTAGCTGTAGCAATGTCCAACTTTCCATCTCCAGTAAAGTCGGCGGCACAAAGTGAGTAAGGAGACCATTCGGCTGCATAGTCAACCCTATTGCCAAAAGAGCCGTTCCCATTGTTTCTAAAAATGGAAACCAAATCGCCGTAATTAGTGGCCACCGCTAAATCCAGTTTTCCATCGCCGTCGAAATCGGCAGCAATAATAGACGTTGCGCTGCCACCCAGGTCATAGCTCCTATAAGTGTCAAAAAGAGGTTCAAAAGCGGGTGCAAGGGTGGGGAGGAGGGCAAGTAGGGCTGCGAAAACGAGGTTTTGGGGCCTCAAGAGTTCTCCTTACAAGGCATTGCCTTGGGATTTCCTGTCCATATAAAATCAAACCCAAATCAAAGGAAAGTCAAGGGGGTTTTTTAGAATCAATCCTTTTGTTCCCCCTCTCCGCATCGGAGAGGCCTGCCCGGTCTCATCAGGGGGTCAGGGGGTGAGGTCGCAAATTCACAACTAAATCAGAGTGAATGGCGGGGCCGGGCCTATAGTAGAGGGACGTGGTGAGGGTCGAAGACCCTGAGCATAGTCGAAGGGCCAACCCCCAAGCCGCCATCCCTCTTTAACAGGGGTTGCGAGGCGGGGACGAATCTCTAATCTCCGGTCTCCAATCTCTGTAGTATGTCGCGGGATTTAGCCCCAAGGATGGTGCCGGCGTGCACACCGGCTCCCCCCAAGGCCCAAAAGCGTAGCAGGACTCCCGGAAGAGCTCGCGCAAAGCCGCCGTCAGGAGGGTAATCGGTTCTACCGAGCCCTCCCTTTGACGAAAGGAAACCCTTCCAAGGCCGCGCGGCCGCCAATAACCCCTTCCCCGGCAGGGCGCGGGAAGGGGGCAAATAGGCGTCTCCTTCTTGTCCCCTCCTTACAAAGGAGGGGATTAAGGGGAGGTCGCCTTAAAATCCCTAACTGTGCCGAACCCCAAAAAACCGGGGTAACGCCTCTTTCTCGGAGTTGGGAGGCCGGTTGGCGCAAGCAAACTCAATACGGCCGCCCGGCTCGTCCCGACTTGTTCCGAGCGAATGCGAGGAAACAAGGTCGAGGGATAAAACCGGACTGTCGGTTAAAAGAGAACGGCTGGCTCCCGCTCTCAAGCCCATGCCGCCAAATCCCGCACGCACAAGCCCCAGACCCGGGGCCAGCCAAAAGGGTCAAAAAAGGAAAGGCGTAGGGGCGAGGTCTCCTTGCCCCTCCCTTCCCTTGATTTTGCAACAACGATCTGACTTTCCTTATTCCCCCTCTCCGTGTCGGAGAGGGGGTCAGGGGGTGAGGTCCTACAAAAACGCCTGCAAAATCCCCCCGATTTTGCAGCGTTCGAAAAATCCGTGCTAAACCTGCGCCCAAACTTTCAAAATCGCAATCGATTCAGTGGCGAATTTGCCAAAATCACAACTATTTTTTCAGCTGTTTTTGACTCGATGGAATTTATGGGCGGGTTAATTAATACTTCCGGCGCCGTTCCACCACAAAGCGGCTGGGGGGGCCTTGCACCTGCTTGGCCCGCTTTTTCAAATCCGCCAGCATATGGGCGATTTCTCCCACGTGGGTAAAGGCCTTGTTGCGGTTGGGCAAAATGGCGACGGAGAGGGTCATTATCGGAAACTCCTCCAGCTCCCCCTTGCGGTTGGTGGCAATGATTTTTCCCCGTTGCAAATCCTTTTCCGCATAGCGGGTGGGGATGAACAAATCAAAGGTGCGGCAAATGGCTGCCGAGGTCGGCTCGGCTTTGTTCAAGGGAACCAAATAGATGAAGTCATCCCCGCCGATGTGACCCACAAACCCGGTGGGGCACAAATCATACACCGTGTCCCGGATAATCCAGGCGACCAACTGAATCACGCGGTCGCCGCCGGAGTAGCCGTAATAGTCGTTGTACGCTTTGAAATTGTCCAAATCGGCGTAGCAGACGGCAAAACTCTCCTTTTCCGAAAGCCGCCGGCGCAGCTCCAGCTCGATCGCCTGCGGCCCGGGCAGCCGCGAAGAGGGATTGACGGAAACGTCCCGCCGGGAACGCGAAAGAACCATCTCAATGCGCGCGGCCACAAGTTGCGCGTCCCACTCGCCGGAGACAAACTCATCCGCGCCGCTTTTGAGCCCGAAAAGCTTGACCGTTCGGGAGGGTTCGGGATGGTATAGAATCAACGGGATGGAAGTGAGGGAGGGATGGGCCTTGATCCGCTCGATTTGCTCCGCTTCCGCTTTCAAATCGCCGGCGGCCGCCATGAAGATGAAATCCAAAAAAAGCTTGGGGGAGCCGCGGTAAAGCTCCTCGTCGGAATGGAAAAGATGCAGTCGTTCCGGGCGGATGGAAAGGGTTTTGCAAAGTTCCGCCTGCACCTTGACGCCCGATTCATACAGGGCGGCGTGGAAGTTTTTAGCGGCCTTCACGCGGGTGGTATTGCCGGAAAACCTTTTTCAAATGCTCCGGCCTAAGGTGGGTGTAGCGCTCGGTGGTGGCAACGTCGGAATGCCCCAGATATTCTTGGACGAAGCGCAAAGGCGCCCCGTCTTCGAGGAAATGCGTGGCCTTGGTATGGCGGAAGGTGTGCGGGGTCACACGCTTTTTGATGCCGGCGGCGCGGACGTAGCCCCGGATGATCTTCAAGGCCCCCATCCGCGAAAGCGGCCGCCCGAAACGGTTGGTAAAAATTCGCCCCTTGGAGCTTATCTCTTCCTTGACCAAAAGCGGCCTTCCTTTCCTCAAATATTCCGTCGTGGAGGCGATGGCCGCTCGTCCCAAAAATACCTTGCGCGGCTTCCCCCCCTTCCCCTTCTCTATTTCGACCAAACCGGAGCCCAAATCCACCGCCGCCAAGGGAAGGTTCAAGGCCTCGGAAATCCGGCAGCCGGTGGAGTAAAGGAACTCCAGAAAGGCCCGGTCGCGCAAACCGAGAGGGGTTTTGGGGGGTAAAGAAAAGATTTTTTCCACTTCGGCGCTGGTTAGTACAGAAGGTGCGAAGGTTTTTATCTTGGGGGATTTCTGGTCCAAAATCCGCCCGTCCGTTTTTATTTTTTCCTTGAGCAAAAAGCGGTGAAAGTTGCGCACGGTGGAAAGACGCCGGGCCAAGCTGGCGGCCTTGAGCCCGGAAGCCATCTCCGCGGAAAGAAAGCCGTCCACTTCCTTTAATCCGACCCCTTCCGGCGAGGAAAACCCCTTTTTTTGCAGGAACAAAAGATATTTGAGCAAATCAAGGCCGTAGGAGGATTCGGTGTTGGCGGCCAGCCGCCTTTCGGACTTGAGCGTTAGGGTGAACTTCCCCCACCAGCTCCTATTTTCGGGAGATAAAACCTCTTCCGATAAGTTTCTCTTTTTCGGCATTACCAGTCGGATTTAAGGCATAGATGGGCGAAGACCTGCGCGTCTCCGATTAAATTGTCGATTTTGGCATATTCATTCGGCTGATGGGCCATCTCATCCATTTTGGACCAGACCACGGCTTTGAACCCCTTGCGGCGCAATAGAGCCGCCACTGTCCCGCCGCCGATTCCCATCGGCTTCCCCTCCACGCCGTAAACTTTCCTGATTCCCTCCTTCAGGGCACCGACTACCGGGGCATCCGCCGGCGTGGGGGGCGCAGAGGGCTCGTGGTGGAAGATGGAAACCTCGATTTTGACGGGAATGTTTGCATAGTAGCCATTCCCGACCATCTCCTTTTCAACCTCACGCGCTTTTTCTTTGACGAATTCCAGAACGTCCAACGAGTTGTAGTTGGGCAGGATTCGGCAATCGAGGAAAAAAGTGTCCTTGCCGGGAATGGTGTTGACGTTGTCGATGCCGTTGAACGGTTTTTTGGTCGGCTCGATGGTGGAATGGGGCGGGTCAAAAATCACATCCTTTTGCCCGAATTTTTGCCGCATCTCCTCCACTTTGGCCATCAATTTCGCCGCCGCGAACAAAGCATTTTTGCCCAGATAAGGCGTCGAAGCATGGCACTGCTGGCCTTGCGTATCCACCCGCAGCCACAGAATCGACTTTTCGGCCACTTCAATCATCGTCCCGTCCGGCAGGCCGGCATCCGGCACAACGATGATATCGTCGAGAGCGAAGAGCTTGTGATTATCCAGTAAATACTGAACGCCGTACTTGCTGCCGGTTTCTTCATCGGAAACGAAAACCAAGGCGATGGGGTATTCCGGCGTGATTTTTTCCTCGATAAATGCCCGTGCGGCCATCACCGTTGCCACTAGTCCCTGTTGGTTGTCTTCCCCCCCCCCGGCCGATGACCCGGTCGGCTTCGACTTTGAGAGTGAACGGATCCTGATTCCACCCCTCACCCGGAGGGACAACATCCAGATGGGTCAAAAACCAAATGGTTGGGGCTTTCTTTTTGCCCGGGATGCGGAAAACCATATTGGGGCGGGTGCCTTCCGGAACGGAGGAATCGAGCGCGTTGTATTCCTCCGGTCTGCCGAATCCGGCGGCCTCCAGATACTGCCGGAGCGCTTTTGCCTTAGCCCACTCCCCTTTGCCGCCGTTGATGGGCCCCAAAGCCGGAATGGAGGTCAGAAGCCTCTCCAGTTCGACGAAGTCGTTGCGGGAGTTTTTAATGCGAGCTGACAGTTTTTCAAAAAGCTTTTCGTCTACCATAATCTCCTCTTCTATCTGATTGGTCATTATTTCTTCTCAATTTTCACTGGCCATAGCCACTACGGCGGCGGAAATTTGGACAGCACCCGCTTCCGCCAAAACCCGGCGGCATTCTTCGAGCGTGGCGCCGGTCGTCGTTACATCATCCAAAAGCAAAAGCTTCTTCTCTTTGACATCCCTTACTACTCGAAACGCCCCGCGCATGTTGGCCAACCGTTCTTCGCGGGAGAGCCGTGTTTGGTCTTTGGTTCGTTTTACCCGGCGGAGAGCAGGCAAAATTGGAAGTCCAGTAGTTTTTGAAAGAGCACCTGCCAAAATCGAGCTTTGGTTGAACCCCCGGCTCCATTTACGGGTCCAGTGCAAGGGAACTGGAACAATGACATTCCAAACCGGTGTTGAATCGAATCCCCCTACGAGTTTTCCAAGTTCGCTCCCTAAAAATCTTCCCGCCGCTTCATCACCGTAGTATTTCAGCCGGTGAATCAGTTCGCGGTTGTGCAAATCGAAAATTCCAAGGGCGAAGACCGGCATACTTGTCGGTTTTAAACAAAACGGGCAGGGAGACCCTGCCTCTATGGAAATAATCTGCTTGCAGGCCGAGCAAAAGGGACCTTGGAGGCGGGAGGAAAGTTTTTCGCATTGTGAACAAATGAAATTACCGTTTTCTAATCTTGTGCGGCAGATGCGACAAGCGGACGGGAAAACAAAACCGAGAAAATCATCAATAGGTTTACGGAGAGCCAACATAGGCGATAAAGTAAGAGGAGAAAGTTATCCCGGCAACTGCAATCTTGATCCATCAAATTGAAAAAAGGCCTATATTTCCGCTTGACCGGTTTCTTGGTATAAACCTATATTCGCTGTTTAGCCGTGCTTTTAAAACTGGAGGGATGTTTTGCACTATAAGCGCAGGGCCGCCTACGAGGCCCGTTCGGAAATCTTCGGCAAGGTGTGCGTCCGGCTGGGGTTGACCCCCAACGTGTTGACTGCGCTTTCCTTCGGCTTTTCGGTTCTGGCGGGGGTGCTTTTCTGGAAGCAGGAGTTTCTGCTCGGAACGGCGGCTTTGCTTCTGAACGCCTTGACCGATATGTTGGACGGCGCCACGGCCCGGGCGGGCAAGATGGGGACGGTTTTTGGCGGGGTGTTGGACCACGTTTCCGACCGGTATGCGGAGTTTTTCGTTTTGATGGGAATTTTGCTTTCCGGTGCGGTCGCCCCCGGCTGGGTGCTTTTTGCCCAGTTCGGCATCATCATCGCCAGCTACACCCGGGCGGCGGCCGAATCGATTGGCAAAATGCAAACCTGCGCCGTGGGAATTGCCGGACGGCTGGAAAAGTTCATCCTGCTCGTGGCCGGGGCGATTCTGCAAGCGTTTATCCCTCAATACCAGCCCCTGATGTACGCCTTGATTTTGATGGGAACCATCTCTTACATCACCTCCATCCAGCGTCTGGTCTTTGCCAAAAAGCATCTGGGTGACCGGAGGGAAGAATGATTACCGCCGTAGGCAACCCAGTTTATGATTTAATCGTCACCCCGCACATTTCCACCGACGGCCGGGTGCTTTCCGGCTGTTCGACGAACTTCGCTTTGGTCTTGGCCAAGCTGGGCATACCCGTGACTTTGATAGGCAGCGCCGGGCCGGATTTTGCAGAAAAATTCGAGGCGGATTTGAAGCGTTTCGACATCCAGTATCAGCTCCTGCCTTCCAAACAAACCGGCGGATTTTCACTCCGTTACTATGGCGACCATGGGGAACGGGAATTGACCCTGCTTGGCGAAGCCGACCCCATCAAATCGTTTGACAAGGCCCACCTGAAGGCGGATTGGATAATGCTCGGGCCGATTCTGCAGGAAATTGACGAAAAACTTTTCGATTGGATAAAGAAAAACTCTTCCGCCAAAATCTTTTTGGACCCGCAGGGGCTTTTGCGCGGGGTGCGGGAGGGGAAAATTTATCATGAATCCACGCCGCAGGTGAAAAAAATCATCTCACAGGTGGATGTGGTAAAGCCGAACGAACTGGAGACCAAGGTTCTGACCGGCATCGATCCACGGTTGGATCCCTACACCCCGGCGGAGGAGATTAAAAGCTGGGGGCCGAAAATCGTCATCATCACGCTGGCCGAGCTCGGCTCCGTGATTTATGACGGGAAGGATTTTTATGAAATCCCAGCTTTTGAGACGGAGGCCGTTGACGCCACCGGCGCGGGGGATACCTATGCCGGTGGATTCGTTTCGGCCTTGACCAAGGGGTATGAGTTGGAACGGGCCGGGCTTTTTGCCTCCTCGGTCGCCTCGATAATGGTCGAAAACACCGGGCCGGATTTTGAATTAAGTTGGGAAGAAGCCTTGCGCCGAACGGCTATTTTGGATAAACTTAAGCGCCAATCATTTCAATTGCTGAAAAAGTAGTTTGATAAAAGGAGATTAAAAATGTCGGATAAAGTGAGAGTAGCCATCATCGGAGTCGGCAACTGCGCCTCGTCGCTCGTGCAGGGGGTGCAGTACTATAAAAACGCCAGGGAAAAGGAGTTTATTCCGGGGATTATGCACGTCAATTTAGGGGGCTACCACATTCGGGATATCGAGTTTTCCGCGGCCTTCGACATCGACAAAAACAAAGTCGGCAAGGACTTGAGCGAGGCGATTTACACCAAGCCGAACAACACCTTCAAGTTTACCGACGTCCCCAAATCTGGCATCAAAGTCCAGCGCGGAATGACCCACGACGGGCTGGGGTATTATTTGTCCAAGATTATCGAAAAAGCTCCCGGGCCGACCGCTGACATCGTCAAGATTTTGAAAGACACCGGCACGGATGTGGTGGTGAACTATCTGCCGGTGGGGAGCGAGGAGGCCACCAAGTGGTACGTGGAGCAGGTGCTGGAGGCGGGCTGCGGCTTTGTGAACTGCATCCCGGTCTTCATCGCCCGCGAAAAATATTGGCAGAAACGGTTCGAAGACCGCGGCCTGCCGGTGATTGGGGACGACATCAAATCGCAGGTCGGTTCCACCATCGCCCACCGGGTCTTGACCCATCTGTTCCGCGTGCGGGGGGTCAAAATGGAGCGGACGTACCAGTTGAACGTCGGCGGTAACACCGACTTTTTGAACATGCTGGAGCGCAGCCGCTTGGAATCCAAAAAAATCTCCAAGACCAACGCCGTCACGAGCCAGTTGGACTACGACATCGGCGAAGATAACGTGCACATCGGGCCGTCCGACTACGTCGCTTGGCTGACCGACCGGAAATGGGCCTATATCCGGATGGAGGGGAAAACCTTCGGTGATGTCCCTTTGAATCTGGAAATGAAGCTGGAGGTCTGGGACTCCCCCAACTCCGCCGGCGTGGTTATTGACGCCGTGCGCTGCTGCAAGCTGGGGTTGGATCACGGCCTCTCCGGTGCTTTGACCGCCCCTTCTTCTTATTTCAAGAAATCCCCGCCGATTCAGTACACGGACGAGGAGGCCCGCCGGTTGACTGAGGAATTCATCGCCAAATACGGCAAAAAGAAATCCAAACCACAGACCCTCAAGCTGGCCAAGGGAAAACTCCGGGTCTCCCCGGAGAAATAGGTTTTTTGTAATGGTCAAAAAGAAGACCCCCCGCCTTCCGCGGGGGGTTTTTGTCACCTTTGAAGGGATTGACGGGTCAGGGAAAACCACCCAGGCCAAACTGCTTTATGAGGCCTTGAAGGAGGAAAGCCGGTCCGTCGTTCTTTTGCGCGAGCCCGGGGGTACACCTGTTGCCGAACAGATAAGAAGTATTCTTCTCGAGGAGAGAAGCGAACCGCTATCCCCGAGAGCCGAGATTCTTCTGTTTCTCGCAAGCCGTGCGCAGCTTGTCGAACAAGCCGTTATTCCTGCTTTGCAGGCAAAAAAAATCGTCATTCTTGAGCGTTTTATCGATTCTACAACCGCTTATCAGGCGTACGGTCGGGGATTCTCCCCACAGTGGGTGGAGAAGCTCAACCGGTGGAGCGCGTGCGAGATCCAGCCGGATTTAACAATTGAATTGCGTGTTCCCGTTAAAGTTGGACTCGATAGAAAAAAGGAGGATCTGCCCGACAGAATTGAAAAGGAAGGAAAAGCTTTTGAAGAAAAGGTGTTCAAGGGTTACCTCAAAATCGCCAAAAGGCACCGCCGCATTCGTATAATGGATGGGACTCCTCCACCGGCGGAGGTCGCCAAGGGGGTGAGGAAACTGGTGGATGATTATCTGAAAAAAGTCGAAAAGTAAGTAAAGGAGTGAATATGAAAAGTGGGAAATTTTACGCCGTTTTGTTCGGGGGGATTTTGACTTTGCTTATTGTTTTCAGTCTGGTTCTGGCCGGCAGCGGCGATTTTTACTCCAGCGTCCGGATTATGGACCAGGTGGCGGCCAAAGTTGCCGAGAACTACGTGGAGGATGTAAACATCGATACCCTCGTATCCGCCGGCATCTACGGAATGCTGGGGCAGCTCGACCCCTATTCCGAGTATCTGGAACCGAAGCCGCTCGACCAATTAATCGAGGACACGCGGGGAAGCTTTGAAGGAATAGGGATAGAAATCGCCATCCAGGCCGACAGTTTAACGGTGGTTTCTCCTTTGGAGGGAAGCCCCGCCTCCCGCGCCGGTCTGGTGGCAGGGGACCGGATTGTAACTATAAACGGCAAGCCGACTGCCGGGATCTCCACGGAAGAGGCCGCCAAGCAATTGCGCGGCCCCAAGGGAACCGAAGTAAACGTGGGGATTATGCGGGGTGGAGCCTCCGAGCCGATTCCCTTCACCATCACCCGCGGGCTCATCGAACTAAAGGCCGTACCCTACTATGGAATGGTCGGGGACGGCATCGGCTATATCCGTCTTAACCGCTTTTCCAACCAAGCGACCGAAGAGTTGGCTCAGGCCGTTGAGGAATTGAAAAAACAAAATCCGAAAGGGGTAATTTTGGACCTCCGAGCCAACCCGGGGGGACTTTTGGAGGAAGCCGTGGGGATTGCCGAACTATTCCTGCAGTCGAATCAGTTGGTGGTGGAAACCCGCGGCCGTCGCACGGACCAGAACCAGAAATTCTTCTCCGGCCGCCCCCCCATTTTGCCGGACGTTCCGTTGGTGGTGGCAGTGGATGAGGGTTCCGCCTCCGCTTCGGAAATCGTTGCCGGAGCGGTGCAGGATTGGGACAGGGGTGTTGTCGTGGGAAACCAGACCTTCGGCAAAGGGCTGGTGCAGAGTTTGCTCGGGCTGCCGGAGGGGCGGGCTTTGAAGCTGACCACCGCCCGCTACTACACCCCCAGCGGCCGCTCCATCCAGAAGCAGGAGCGGGCCGGCGGGCTGAAAAACGACTCCGCCGCCACGGCGGAGAAATTCAAAACCAAAAAGTCCGGTCGCCTAGTGGCCGGAGGTGGAGGAATCACCCCGGACGTGGAAACCGAAAAATCGAAGTATTCCCCATTGGAAATCGAGCTCGGCCGCCGCGCACTCATTTGGGAGTTTGGGGTGCACTATGCCGACGACCATCCGGAAATAAAAGAGGAGTTCGAGGTGACCGAGCCGGTCCTCGCCGAATTCCGGCGTTTTTTGAGGGAGAAGAAATTCTCCTACCGCTCGGCGGCCGAAGAGGAGCTAAAAAAGCTGGATTCGCTGGCCCGGGAAGGAAAATTTTCTGCAACCACGCAAAAGAAACTGGATGAATTGAAACTGGCGCTGGAAACCGAAAAGGAGAAGGAATTTGCCGCCTCGCTTCCCTTCATCCGCCGCCAGTTGAAGGAGTCGATTCTGACTAAGGTGTTCGGGGACAAAGTAAAGTATCCTCTGGTCTGGATGAAAACCCATCCGGAACTGGTCAAATCCAAGGAAATTCTGGTCTCCAAGGAGCAGTACAAAAAGCTTTTGGCTTCCTCCCGGTAACCCGTGCCGGTTGAATTCGGAATCTTCGGCTTCGGCATAGGGGTCGGCCTCTTCGGCGCCTATCTGGGGCTGGGAGGCGGCCTTTTGGTGGTTCCCTTTCTGGCCCTTGTTCTGGGTCTGCCAGCCAAGGTGGCCGTCGGCACCAGTTTGCTCACCGTCATCACCACCTCCACCGGCGCGGCGCAGGAATATTTAAAGTCCGGCCGGGCCGACGTCCGCTTGGGAATCGTTTTGGAGCTTTTCACCACGCTGGGGGCCTTGACAGGTGGAATCGTGGCCGTTTTTCTGGCTGAAAAAACCGTCTTTCTTTTTTTTGGACTTCTTTTAGTGGTAGTAGCTATCCAGATGCTCCGGTCCAAAGAGAAGCCTGACTTCAACCATACCGCTACGACAGGTGCCTACCGGAACTGGGGCTGGGGGGCGGGGGTCTCCTCGTTGGCCGGGGTGCTTTCCGGCGTCTTGGGTGTAGGGGGCGGGGTGATAAAAATCCCGGCGATGAATCTGATTATGAAAGTTCCCTTGTCGGTCGCCTTCGCCACCAGCAATTTGATGATTGGCGTGACCGCCACGGCCGGGGCGCTGGTCTATTTTTCACGCGGAGATGTGGATTTAAAGGCCGCCGCCCCGCTGGTTCTGGGAACGGCCCTGGGGGCTTTAATTGGGGCTAAAACCGTCAAGAAAGTCCCCACCCGCTGGCTGCGCTATGCTTTTGTGGCTGTACTTCTGGTCGTCGCCGTTGAAATGCTGTTAAAGGGGACATAATGAACGGGGCGGCGGAGAAATGGGCGCAAAAGGTGCTGGAGGCCGGGCTTTTTATTTCTCTTCTTGCCATTGCCATAGGGTTCATCCTGCAAGTGACCGGAAAAGCAGACCCAAAAATTGTCTTAAGAACCGGTTTTTGGACTCTTTTGACCACTCCCGGCCTGCGGGTTTTTATTTTGATGCTGGCCTTCTTGCGCGAAAGGGAGAAAAAATTTGCCTGGGTTTCGGCGGGGGTGCTTTTGGTTTTGGCCGTCAGTTACTTTATTGAAAAACTATAAATCCGAAGCCCTACCGCAGCCCCACAGGCTGGCCGCTTCTGGACATTCGGGGATAGTAGGGGGCAGAGGAACAGCCAAAGCCGGTAAGTTCCGGCCGGGCCACAACCACCATGGCCGGCCGGTATAGAAAAACCAGCCCGAAGCGTTCTTTCAAAAACTTTTCGATGCCGGCCAGAAGCGGTTCTTTTTCCCGCACCGGGGAAAACAGGGCCTTTCCCAGAACAGTCGACAAGGAATCAACCACCCGGCTGCCGGTATATTCCTTCAGCTTTCCCAAAAGGGCGACCGTACGCATTTCGCGCGCCCAGACGAAGGTCTCAATTTGTGCCAATTGCATCTCAAAAAGAGGCAGGTCTGCGCGGCTGGTGGACAAATAGGCGGGCAAAAGACCGGTGGAATCCAGTTCCCGGTCTACCAGAAAAGTCACCTTGAACGAATCGGGGCTGGCGGAGGCCGGCTGTTCGGAAAGCCAATCACCGCGAAAAAGCTCGGGACCCAAATTCTCGGCGGTGAAGGCCGCGCCGGAGGCCAGCATCCGTGAGCTGTCTGGAGAAACCGGGCGAAGGAAAAAGGCGGCCACTTTTTTGCGGGTCGGTACCTGGCACAGTTCCCGCACGTCGTTGCCGGTTTCATAGCGCAGGGTTTGTGAAAGCTCCCCGGCTTTAAACCAAGCCAACGCTACGTCCCCGCGGAGAAAGGCCGCTTCAGCATCCTCCCGGTGGGCAAACCAGCGGAAGGTCAACGTATCCGCCAAAGGGGGCGCTCCGTGGTAGTTTTTGTTCCGCAACAACCGGAGGCCGGCACTTCGTATCACGTCCACCCGATACGGCCCGCTGCCGGCCGGAAAACGGGGGAGCGTGTCCAAAAGATCTTTGACCCATCCGAGGGGGGAAGCCAGATAGGCAAGGGCCAAACCAGCGTTTCCCTTCAAGTGCAGAATTAGAGTTCCGGTGTCGCGGGCTTCTATCGGCGACGTGAGGGGGGGGAAGCGCTTGGGCCAGGCGGCCTTGGGGGCCAAAAGCCCGGCGAAGCGGACAAATTCAGGGGAACGGCCGCTCAAATTTCCATCCAGAACTTTTTTGACTTCGTAGGCGGTTAGCCGCCGGCCTGAATGGAAGGAAAGCCCTGGCTTGAGGTAAAAAACGAGCGCGCGCTCGCCGGTTTTGAAGGAATCACACAAAACGGAACGAAAACGCCCCTCCTCCGTTTCCGCCACCAACCCTTCGTACACGCAAGATAAAAGGGCCCAATTGTCCAGAGTGGGAATTTTTTTTGTCCAGTCGGCCTCCAAAGGATTCCCCATTCCGATGGCGAAGCTTCCACCGCGCGTGACTATTTTCTCCTTTTCCGGTTGGATACTCAAAGTCGTGGGGGAAATTCCTGCCAGGCGGGAAAAACCGGTGGCCATTTCCACCATCGCCAAATCATCTAAAATCCAGGCCACGGTCGCCGTTCCCAAGGTTTCTGCTCCCGAAGCCACAAAAACCGTTTTTCCTTTTTTTATTCCGGAATTTTTGTCCCAATCTACGTAGAGCCGGTTTTCCTTGAGATAAACCACCTTGCCGGGCCCGTTTTGGGTTTGACCCAAAGTGGGCAACAGTGAAAAAGCGGCAAGACCCGCCAGCATGCAGTTCCGAGACAGCCGAAAACGACTGAAGGAACCGTACCCGTTCTTCAAAGCTGCGAAATTAAACATTACTGACCGCATCTCCCTTTTTGGGGTTGTATTTGGTTCGGTAGCCCGGGTTTTCCTCCGGGCGGAGGGCGTTGGGATAGTTCCAGTCGGTTTTAACGTCCACCGCGACTTCCTTAATTTGCTTGAAAACTTCATAGGGATTGGCGATGGAGATGAAGCGGTCGTAAATCCGCGCCCCTTTTTCCGTGGTGCGACCGGAAAAGGCCTGTATCGTGCCGACGCCAAACAAGTTTTCAATGGGATTGACGTTCACCTCGATGTCGGAGATTTTGTCGTAATCCACCGCTTTGAAATCGATGCCGAAAAAACCGCTACGCATCATCAATCGCTTGCTGGAGATGGCGTAGACCGTGTTGCCGTAGACCAGAAACAGATAAACCATGTAGAGGGCGCTGGCGAGGAAGAAAAGAGTTCCCATATCAAAGAAACGGGGCGCTCCCTGAATGTAACGACCTTGCAGAAAAAATTCGGCCAAAAGCCCCACCACCAAAAACGGCACACCCCGTAAAATGAAGGGAATAAACTCCGGTTTGCCCGACCAGTAGATAACCTCGTCGTTATCTTTTACAGCCTCGAAGGCCGGCGGTACTTTAGCGGTTTCCAGCATATTCGCTACCCCTCCAAATGCATATTTTTAAGATCTTTCTCCCCTTTGTTATTAAATCGGCCAATCAAGTGGAGGAGTTAACTTAAATTTTCGGCTTTGCAACAAAAAACCGGCTCCACGCCCTTTTCCTAATCACTTGGGGGATAATGGGTAAACGAACGACGCATGGGAAACGACTCCTTTCATCCAAATCGTCAAATCCGGGTATAAGCAAAAAGAAGGACGGATGCAGAGGCAGGCCTTATTGGCAGTGAAAAGAATTTCCCGCGCAAACAATTTTTTAAAAAAAACCGATAACAAAATATGAAACGGTTGGTAAAAGTTCTATTGCTGGCCGGCTTGTTGTCGACCTTCTGTCCAAGTGCCTTTGCCGAATCCCCTCCGGAAGACACCAACCAAATGACGCAGCAACTCCACCCGGAATTGGAAATCTTAGCGGAGACCGTTTGGGTGAACGTTAAAAACCGACAAGCGGTAACCAAAGTTTTTTTGGCGGTAAAAAACCCCGGTCATAATCTCCTCGCCACCGGTTTCCACTTTCCGCTTACGGAAAAGGACACGCTGGTTGATTTCGGTGTTTCCCGCCGAAGCGGTCTGGCGGTCTCCAGCACGACCGATTCTGCCCCGCCTCTTGCGGCGTCGGGGAACTTGCCCGAAGCCAATGATTCCGTTTCCGTCGACTCGTTTATTCCCGGCTTTCAACTGGCGCCGGGCGAGACCGCAACCGTTTTGCTCGTTTATCAAACGGCCTTGGGTGATAACCAATCCCGCTACGTTTTCCCCTTGAAAGATAGCTTTAAAACCAAAGGGGGTATCCGTTCCTTTGCCTTCTATGCTGACTTAGAAGAAAAAACCCGGATTATGGAAGTAAAAACAGAAAACTATCCGATTGTGGTGCGGGGAAACGGACCTAAGAGACAAATCTATTTTTATCAGAACTATCTTCGCCCAAAAGCCGACATCGGTTTTTCGTACCGGGCGGCCCCCAAAACCCCGGAGACCGGCCCTTAAGTTCTGGCTTTGTATTTCGTTCCGTAGCCCGGGTTTTCCTCCGGGCGCAAAGCGTTGGGATAGTTCCAGTCGGTCTTGATATCGACCGAAACTTCTTTAATCCGCTTGAAAACCTCGTAGGGATTGGCAACAGCGATGAAGCGGTCATAGATTTTGGCTCCCTTGGAAGTCGTCCGGCCGGAAAAGGCCTGGATGGTGCCGACCCCGAACATATTTTCAATCGGGTTCACGTTCACTTCCATATCCGAGATTTTGTCATAATCGACCGTTTTGAAATCGGTCCCCCAGAAGCCCGAGCGGGCCAAAAGCCGTTTGTTGGAAAAAGCGTAGTAGGTATTGCCGTGCACCAAAAATAGCCGTAACATGTTCAAAATCGAAAGCCAGAAAGGCAAAAGGTGCAAAGCAAAGAAGGGAATGGCGAATCCTGCAAAACAGCTCGGCATTTTGTTCATATGGCGGATGAAACCAAAGTAGTCGAAGGCCCCCCAGAGAAGCCCGAAAATTAAAAACGGGATGCCGGTAATGATAAACGGCACGAAAGCCGGCTTCCCCACCCAATAAATTTCTTCATCCTTGTCCCGAATCGGCTCGAAGCTGGCACGAGCTTTGGTGTCAATCAGCATTGTTCCTCCTTCATTCTCCCACAAATTCCCCGCTGGGAGCTACAATGAAACTGTCTGTCATCGGAAAAAAAGCTCGCCAGCCTCCATCATCAATTGCACCCGCAACACGAACATCACGACCGGGTTTGTCATCCTAGAAAACCTTAATTTCGATTTGATACTTTATTCCAGAGTTACCAACAATCTCCAATAATTTGATGTACTCCTTACCAATAAACTTGCATAGCTCTTCGTATGAAAGTTTCCTTAAATTATTTAATTGCTCGGACAATATCTGTTTAGCTTCAAGCTTATTCATTTGTGACTCTCCTCATCAAAATCGAGGCATTCTCTTCTCTAATCGACCTTTTATGGAGAAATTTAACGAATGAACCTTTTTATGCCGTCTCGTCCGCTTGACCACCCATTTTTGCCCCCCTATATTCGCCTGCAGGTGTAATGAAAAAGTTTTCGCGAAGGGAAATTTTAAAAGGGTTCGGAGCGACGGCGGCCGGAATTGCCGTGGCCGGCCCTTCTAAGCTTATAAATGCTTTGCAAAAAGAAGAAAGGAGCAAATTTATGGCCGCGCCACAACTGGTCGCCAAACCGTACAAAGCGGGGATGATGGAAATGCAGGGCATTTCCGCAAAAACGATGGAGGAACACTACAAACTCTACCAGGGATACATCAACAAAACGAACGAAATCCGCACCAAGCTGGAAACCGCCGACCCAAAAACCGCCAACCAGGTCTATTCCGACCTGCGGGTTTTGAAAGTGGAGCTGACCTTCGCTTTGGGCGGGGTGAAAAATCATGAAATCTACTTTGACAACTTGGGTGGCAAGGGAGGGCAACCCACCGGCAAGCTGGCAGATGCCATCAAGGAGTTTTTCGGTTCATACGACGCTTGGGCAGCAGACTTGAAGGCCACGGGCATCGCCGCGCGGGGCTGGACCTGGCTGGCGTGGGATTATGACGAGCGCCGGCTCTTCAATTTTTTGGGGGACGCCCAGAATACCTTTCCCATCTGGAACGCCGTGCCAGTTGTGGCCTTGGACACCTATGAACATGCCTACTTCATTGATTACGGGGTAAATCGCGGCGCCTACATCGACGCCTTTATGAAAAATATAGACTGGCCCGCCGTCCAGAAGCGCTTCGAAGCGATAAAAATGTAATGGCATAAGAAAAGAAGCCCCGCCCGATTGGACGGGGCTTCTTTTATGCCTCTATTCACTAAGTGCTGCTGGTCAAAAAGTAAGAGAGCTGTTCCAGCTCCATCGACATGTTTTCGTTACGCAGCGAAATGTGCTCCGGCACTTTAATGCTGACCGGGGCAAAGTTCAAAACGGCGCGCACGCCGGCGGCGACCGCCTCGTTCACCACGCTCTGCGCGACGGAACCGGGCACGGCCACCACCAAAATGTCGATGTTTCCGGCTTTCAATTCTTCCCGCAGGTTTTTTACGTCGGAGACGACAATTCCTTTGTGATTGGAACCGATCTTCCGCTGATCGTTGTCAAAAATCAGCTTGATTAAGAACCCCTGCTTCTGGAACTCCTTGTAGGAAACTAAAGCCGAGCCGATGTTCCCCGCGCCGACAACCGCCACGTTCCAAATGCGGTTCAAGCCTAAAATCCGGGCGATTTTCTCCCGCAACTCACGGACTGGATATCCCAGCCCACGGGTGCCGAAGCTGCCGAAAAAGGACAAATCCTTCCGCACCTGCGCGGGGGTCAACTTTTCCCGCTGGGCCAGTTCGCGGGAGGAAACCGTGGCGGCCCCCTCTTTTTCCAGCCCGCTTAAGAGCCGGTAGTAGACCGAGAGCCGGCGGATGGTCGATTCCGATATGCGGCGGTTTCTTGGCATGGCGTACCCCGCGTTCTTGTGAACGCTTTCACATAATAAAGCAAAAAAAGAGGTCGTCAACCCCGGCTTGCGGGAAGGCGGCCTCTCAAATCTCAACGAATCTTCTACCGATACCCCTGCTTCTGTAATTCGGCGGTCACTTCGTTGGCCAGCTTCTCTCCCCAAATCTGACCGACCTGCATCGATTCCTTCATAATTTCCGGCTGGACGGAGACCAGCTTCTTCCCCACCGGGCTTTGGAAGAAATCGATGAGGGACGTCACATCCGCATGGGTCAGATGCCGGTCGTAAATCGGCACCAGCATCTCCATCAAATCCTCGGTTTTGACCTTTTTGGCGAATTTGGTCCAAAACTCCTCCGGCACCTGCGGCAGGTTCTGCCGGTAGGCGTTTATCATCTCCTGCATCATCGAAACGGCCAGCTCCCCCGATTTGGTCAAGGTCAAAAGGGTTTTTATGTCGGCGGTTTTCTTGGCGCCGGTTTTGGCTTTGGTCGAGGCCGATTTGGTTTGGGCCGGCGTGCCCGCGGCGCCCGGTTTGGTTGTGGTGCTCTGGGCAAAAACGTTGACGGCAAAAGCTAAAACCAATACGGCCGGAAGAACTTTTTTCACAAACCCTCCTTTTTGCTTTTGTATCGGCATTTTAAAGACAAATCAGAAGGAAAATCTTCTTGGCGGTTATTTTTCCCGGCTGACGGAGGCGGTGACGGCGAAGAAGAGGGCCAGCGCTATCATCAAAAACAAACTGGCGGTCACGCTAAAAAAAGCCAGCAGGAAAGTCAGCCCGTAAAATACCGGGCCGACCAAATACTGCCGGTTGATGCTTTTTACCTGCCCCGCCGTGACGCTTTTGGCCAGCAGGCGGTGTTTGTGCGAGGCGTAGCGCCAGAGGATGTTATAGGCGAAGGCCATCGCAAGCATCGTCCCCGAGTACAAAACCATCGCCGTGGTCTCCCCGGTGTCTCCCATATACTCCGCCACGAGCGAGGTGGGAAACGGAACAAAAGTGACACAGAGCAAAAGGGAGCCGTTCAAAAACATAAAGACGGTGTTGGAGCGGGCGATGTGGTTGAAGAGGTTGTGGTGGTTCACCCAGAGGATGAGAATCGTTGCAAAGCTGGTCAAAAAGGACAGGAAGCGGGGCCATTCCTCCAACAGCTTGTAAACCAGCCCCTCCGACCCGGTGGGAGGGGAAACTTTGAGGTCAATGACCAAAAGGGTGATGGCGATGGCGAAAACCCCGTCGCTGAACGCCTCGATCCGCCCGGTTTCCTTCTCGGCTTTATCGGCAACGGTCATTCCGGAGAAGCCCCTACCGTTCGACCTTTAAAACCGCCAGAAACGCTTCCTGAGGGATTTCAACCGTGCCGACCTGTTTCATCCGCTTCTTTCCTTCTTTCTGGCGTTCCAAAAGCTTCCGCTTGCGGGTGATGTCCCCGCCGTAGCACTTGGCGGTAACGTTTTTGCGAAGCGGCTTGACCGATTCGCGGGCAATCACCTTGCTACCGATGGCGGCCTGGATCACCACCTCGAAAAGCTGCCGCGGAATCAACTGCCGTAGCTTGGCGCAAAGCTCCCGCCCCCAGAAGTATGCCTTTTCCCGGTGAACAATGGAGCTTAAAGCATCCACCGGGTCGCTGTTTAACAAAATGTCCAGCTTGACCAACGGCTCCTCTTTGTATTCCAGAAATTCGTAGTCGAGCGAGGCGTACCCCTTGGTGGTGGATTTCAGCTTGTCGTAAAAATCGAAGATGATTTCCGCCAGCGGCAGTTCGTATACCAGCCGAGCCCGTTTGGAATCAAGATACTCGGTGGTGCGATACACCCCGCGCCGGTCCATACAAAGCTTCATCACGTTGCCGATGAACTCCGCCGGGGTGATGATGTGGGCCAGAACGAACGGCTCTTCGATATGGTCAATCTCCCCCGGCGGGGGCAAAAAGGCGGGATTGTCCACGAGCACCACCTGCCGGTCGGTTTTTACCACCTTATATTCCACGTTCGGGACGGTGGAGATAATGGAGAGATTGTATTCCCGCGAGAGCCGCTCCTGCATAATTTCGAGATGCAAAAGCCCCAAAAAGCCGCAGCGGAAACCGAAGCCGAGCGCGTTGGAGGACTCCGGTTCGTACACCAGGGCCGAATCGTTCAAGACCAGTTTTTCCATCGCGTCCCGCAGCTCCTCGTAATTTTCGGAATTGGAGGGATACAGCCCGGCAAAAACCATTGGTTTGACGTGCTTGAAGCCGGGCAGGGGCTCCGCGGCCGGATTGTGCGCCAGGGTTATCGTATCCCCAACGCGCGTATCCGCCACCCGTTTGACGTTGGCAATGATGTACCCCACTTCGCCAGAGGAAAGCGTCTCCGTTGGAAACATTTTCAACTTCAGATAGCCGACTTCGTCCACTTCATAGGTCTGCTCGTGGGAGAAAAATTTGATCCAGTCCCCTTTTTTCACCTTGCCTTCGAAAATCCTAACATAGGCAATCGCCCCCCGGTAGGAATCGAAGACCGAATCGAAAATCAATGCTCGCAGGGGAGATTCATCTGCTTCTTTGGGCGGCGGCACGCGCGAAACCAGCGCTTCCAAAATCTCTTCAATCCCACTCCCCATCTTGGCGGAGGCCAAAAGCATCTCTTCCTTTTCAACCCCCAGAAGTTCGGAGAGCTGGTGCACGGTATCTTCCACCTGCGCCCCGGGCAGGTCGATTTTATTCACCACCGGCACAATGGTCAGATTGTTGTCCAAGGCCAAAAAGAGGTTGGAAAGGGTTTGCGCCTCGATCCCCTGCGAAGCGTCCACGACGAGAATCGCCCCCTCGCAGGAAGCGAGCGACCGGGAGACCTCGTAAGTGAAATCGACGTGGCCGGGGGTGTCGATTAAATTCAGAATGTAGGTCTGGCCGTCCTTGGCCGGGTAGTTCATCTTAACGGCGTGGGCCTTGATGGTAATCCCCCGCTCCCGCTCCAGGTCCATATTGTCCAGAACCTGCTCCTTCATCTCCCGGGCCTCGAGCGTGTGGGTCGCCTCCAACAACCGGTCCGCTAGGGTGGACTTGCCGTGGTCGATATGGGCAATTATCGAAAAGTTGCGTATGCGCTTCATCGTATGTCATTACGGTAAATGCTACCGAATCCCCAATATAACTACTTCATCAGCTATTCAAAAATAGCCTACAGACGAAGGGAGGACGGAAAAAAACCAAAACAAAAATTCCGGTTGCTAAAAGGGGGCTAAAACATATATTTCACATTAAGGTAAAGGAGTAAAGATGTCTGGGTGTCTTTGTACTCTAAGCTTTTCATTAATTCTATTTCCTTCCTTTTTATTTGGCTTCGACCCCACTTTTGAAACGACACCAATCATCGATTCAATCCCGGCTCCCACTGTAGTCGTAACAGCCGATTTCGACGCGGATGGGGATTATGACTTGGCCATTTCAAGTTCATATGACACAACCATTACAATACTGAAAAATAACGGGGATGGTACCTTTGCGCCAAAAACAGGATATGCAATTTCAGGCCCTTCTGAATCAATCGCCGCTGTTGACTTGGACGGATGTACTGCCCCACCTAATTTTGGACAGGCATTATCTTGATTTTTGACATCCAATCCGCATAGAACTGTGCGGGGGATTTCATTCCCAGAGCGCTGTGCGGAGCTACCTCGTTGTAGTCTTTG
>Ga0073934_10001201_pt1 | contig 64879 bp, 55 predicted proteins | sample LarsenN4metaG_FD_76834 | JGI IMG/M metagenome (GOLD analysis project Ga0073934, IMG submission 76834) | Hot spring sediment bacterial and archeal communities from British Columbia, Canada, to study Microbial Dark Matter (Phase II) - Larsen... ... | reverse complement strand
GACTACCCGATTGCGCCGGTCGTGGTCGGGCTCATTCTCGGACCGGTGGCGGAAAGCCAGCTGCGCCGCGCGCTGCAGATCAGCCTCGGCGATCCGCTGGTGCTGGTGCAGAGCCCGATGGCGGCGACCTTGCTCGCCATCGCCTTGATCGCGCTGGTCGCGCCCTTCGTCCTGCGCGGGCTTGCGCGGTTCAAGGCCGGCGCCGATTGACGCCGATCGCGGCTACTGCGGCGTCAGCCCCGCAGCCTTGATGATCTCGCCGAACTGCTTGATGCCGTCGCGCTGCAGCGCCGCGAACTCCTCCGGCGAGCCGGCGATGATGGTCAGGTCGCTGCTTTCGAGCTTGGCGCGAACATCGGGCGCGGTGATCGCCTTGCGCATTTCGGCGTTGAGCCGCAGCACGATCTCGCGCGGCAGACCGGCCGGCCCGAAGAAGCCGAACCAGGTCGACGGCTTGCGGAAGGCCGGCAGGATCTCGCTCATCGAGGGAACATCCGGCAGTCTGGGGTAGCGTTGCGGCTCCAGGATCGCGAGCACCTTGGCCTTGCCCGAGGCGAGTGCACCGCGCGCGCTCGACAGCGAGATGTGCAGCAACTGGATGTGGCCCGCGGCCACATCCTGCATCGGTTGTGCCACGCCGCGATAGGGCACATGCGTGATGCTGACGCCGGCGGTCTTGTTGAACAATTCGCCGGTCAGATGAAACACCGAGCCGATGCCCGAGCTGCCGTAGGACAGCTTGCCGGGGTTGGCTTTGGCATAGGCGATCAGCTCCGGCACCGAATTGACCGGCAGCGCCGCGTTCACCACGAGCGCGGTCACCGGCTCGACCGCCGCCATGATCGGCGTGAAGTCCTTGACCGCGTCATACGGCAGGTTCTTCATCAGATGCACGGCCGTCACGTGCGAGGCCGGCGTTGCCGCGAGCAGCGTATAGCCGTCGGGCGGCGCATGCGCGACTGCGTTCGAGCCGATCGTGCCGTTCGCCCCGCTGCGGTTGTCCACGATCACCGTCTGGCCGAGCGCCTCGCCGAGCTTCGGGGCGACGAGGCGCGCGATCATGTCGATCGACGGACCCGGCGGCACCGGCACGATGATCGTGATCGGCTTGGCCGCCGGCCACGCCTGCGCGCGGGCGAGATCCGATATACCGGCGATGCAACAAGCAACGAGGAATGCAGCGAACGTGCGAACGACCCGCATGACCCAGCCCCATCTTCAGACCGGATAGTGTTGAATCATATCATGCGGGACTTGCGTTTTCAGGGTCGCGATGGTCAACAGTTCACCGCCGACGCCGCTGGCGATGGCGCGGTCCGGCGGATCTGTTCCCAAGGCGCGGCGCAAAGCGTCCGGCGCGGCGCGCGCGGAGAGTTGCGATGGCCGATTTCCACGGCGTGTTCCCCTATCTCGTATCTCCCGTCGACGCAGCCGGTCGCATCAAGGCGGAGGTCCTCGCGCGACTGTGCGAGGACCTGATCGCCGCCGGCGTGCACGGGCTCACCCCGCTCGGATCGACCGGCGAGTTCGCCTATCTCGACAACGAGCGGCGCGCGACAGTGGTGCAGGCGACAATCGAGGCGGCCGGGGGGCGCGTGCCGGTGGTGGCGGGCGTGGCGGCGACCGCCACCGCGGACGCGGTGGCCCAGGCCAGGCGCTATCAGCGCTTCGGCGCCGACGGCGTCCTCGCCATCCTGGAATCCTACTTCCCGCTCAAGGACGCGCAGGTCGAAAGCTACTTCCGCGCCATTGCCGACGCGGTCGACATCCCGGTCGTGCTCTACACCAATCCGCAGTTTCAGCGCAGCGACCTCTCGCTCGACGTGATCGCTCGCCTGTCGTCGCATCCGCGCATCGGCTACATCAAGGATGCCTCGACCAACACCGGGCGGCTGTTATCGATCATGAACCGCTGCCCGGACCTGCGCGTCTTCTCGGCCTCGGCGCATATTCCCGCCGCCGTCATGCTGATCGGCGGCGTCGGCTGGATGGCCGGCCCCGCCTGCATCGTGCCGCGCCAGAGCGTGCGCCTCTACGACTTGTGCCGAGCCGGACGCTGGCCCGAGGCGATGACGCTGCAACGCAGCCTTTGGCGCATCAACGAAGCGTTTGCCCGCTTCAATCTTGCCGCCTGCATCAAGGCGGGGCTGCAGGCGCAGGGCTATCCGGTCGGCGATCCGGTCCCGCCGCAGCCCCCGCTCACCGCCGAGGAGCGGCAGGTGGTTGAAAACGTTCTGCGCGAACTCGCCGACACCCGCGTCCCGGCCTAGGATTCCGCCAAACCGAATGTTAACGCTTCCTTGCTAGGTCGGGGTCGGCAGGCGCCGGTGGTGCGAGCGCCGCGCTGGAGCCCCCGCAGGTGGCGTTGACCGAATCCCAGGCTTCGGAGCGTTTGGCGCGTTCTCCGCTGGCGGCGGCCCTCGCGCAGGCGCGCGCCTGGCTCAACGACGGCGCCGATCGCTCGATCGCCCAGCGGGTCGCCGGCGCGGCCTTTCTCATCCGTGTCACCAGCGCCGCCCTGATCTATACCTCCCAGGTGCTGCTCGCGCGCTGGATGGGCAGCTTCGAGTTCGGCATCTACGTCTATGTCTGGACGCTTGTGCTGCTGCTCGGCGATCTGTGCGACTTCGGCTTCAGCTCCGCTGCGCAGCGCTTCATCCCGGAATATGCCAAGCGCAAGGCCGACGACCTGCTGCGCGGCTTCGTATCGCGCAGCCGCTTCCTTGCGGTCCTCAGCGCCACGGCGGTGGCGGCTGCAAGCGCGCTGACGGTCTGGCTGCTTGAGCCCTGGCTTGCCGGTTATCTGGTGCTGCCGCTCTCGATCGCCTGCGTGACGCTGCCCTTCTACACGCTAATGCAAGTTCAGGACGGCATCGCGCGCTCCCACAACTGGGTGCATCTTGCGCTGTTGCCGCCCTACGTCGTCCGCCACCTGGTGATCCTGGTGCTGGTGCTTGCGGCCTATCTGCTCGACTTCCCGGCCACGGCGGTGACCGCGGTGAGCGCGGTCGCGGTCGCTTTCGCACTCACCGTCACGGTGCAGACCCTCATCCTCAACCGGCGCCTGGCGCGCGTCATCGCGCCCGGCCCCAAGGCGCACGAGACCAGGACGTGGATTTCGGTGTCGCTGCCGATCCTTCTGGTCGAGGGATTCTACCTGCTGCTGACCAACACCGACATTTTGCTATTGCAACATTTTCGCACACCCGACGACGTCGCGGTCTATTATGCGGCTGCCAAGACGCTGGCACTCATCGCCTTCGTGCATTTCGCGGTGTCGGCGGCCGTGGCGCACCGCTTCAGCGAGTATCACGTCGCCGCCGACCGGGCGCGCCTCAAGGCCATTCTCGCCGACTCGATCCGCTGGACGTTCTGGGCTTCGCTTGCCGCCGCCGGCGTCATCCTCGCGGCCGGCCACCCGCTGCTGTCGCTGTTCGGCGCGCACTTCATCGACGGCTATCCTCTGATGTTCATCCTCGTGATCGGGCTGATGGCGCGCGCCTCCGTCGGCCCGTCCGAACGGCTGTTGAGCATGGCCGGCGAGCAGCGCGCTTGCGCCGGCGTCTATGCGACCGCCTTCCTGCTCAACTTCGCCCTGTGCATGCTGCTCATCCCGCGCTGGGGCGGCACCGGTGCGGCATGCAGCACCGCGGTCGCGCTCAGCGTCGAATCGGCGCTGTTGTTCCTTGTCACGCGCCGGCGGCTTGGCCTGCACGCCTTCATCTGGCGCGGGACCGCGGCCGGCTAGCATGCACGCTCCCCTCAGTGCGGCTTATCGGGTGGAGTGGCGCTCACTCGCAGCGCTCGACGACATCGCCGACGAATGGCACACCCTGGCCCATCGCGCGCTCGAGCCCAATGTGTTCTATGCGCCGGGCTTCCTCGGGGCGGCGGCCAGGGTGTTCGGAAAGGAGGCGGGCGCCGCGCTGGTCTGGTCGGGCACGGGCCGCCTCGTGGGCCTGTTCCCGGCGCGCCGCCGCCGCGGATTCGGCGGCCTGCGCCCGGCCTGGACCGGTTTCGTTCATCCCTTCGCCCCGCTCGGCACGCCGCTGGTCGATCGCGCCGAGCCGGAGTCCGCGATTGCAGCCTGGATCGACCATCTCGCCCACGTCGCGGGCACGCCGGCGCTCGCCCTCCTGCCGCTCCTGCCCGAGCAAGGCGCCTTCGCGGCGGCGCTCGATATGGTCCTGTCCCGCAGCGGGCACCGCCACGCGACCCTCGATCGCCACGCGCGCGCCCTGCTCGCCCCCGGCGCGCAGCGCGACGCCTATGTCGAGCGCGCCGTTTCCCCGCACCGACGCAAGGAACTGCGGCGCCTGCGGCGACGGCTTGGCGAGATCGCGCCGGTGACCTTCACAATGGTGGCGGAGCCCGACGCGGTGCGCGCGGCGCTCGAAGATTTCCTGGTCATCGAGGCGAGCGGTTGGAAGGGCATTGCCGGCACCGCGGTCGTGAACGATCCGGCCATTCGTGACTTCGTCGAAAGCGCGATCGAAGCGCTGGCCGCGGAGCGAAAGGTTCGCATCGGCCGCCTTCACTTGAACGGCCGCGCCATCGCCGCGGCGGTGGTGCTGATTTCCGGCGACAGCGGCTGGTGCTGGAAGATCGCCCACAATGAAGGACTGGCCCAATATTCCCCCGGCGTGCAGCTCATGCTCGACCTGACAAGCGCGCTGATGACGCAGGACGGCCTTGATCGTGTCGACTCGTGCGCGACCGCCCATCATCCGATGATCGATCACATCTGGCGCGAGCGGCTCCTCGTGTCCGACCGGCTGATCGCGCTGCGACCCGGAGCCGTGCCGTTCGCGCTCGCCTGCGCCGCCGAGGCCGCGCGCCGGCGCGCCATCGCTGCGGCAAAGGCCGTGCGCAACCGCATGCGTGGCCGGTAAGGCCTATGCCATCTGCCGCAACAGGCGCCGGATCACCTTGCCGGTGGTGGTCATCGGCATCTCGTCGATGAAGGCAATCTCGCGCGGATACTCGTGGGCGGAGAGCCGCGTGCGGACGAACGCCTGGATGTCGGCGGCCAGCGCCGCGGACGGCGCGTGGCCCTGCTTCAGCACGACGAACGCCTTGACGATCTCGGTGCGCACCGGGTCGGGCTTGCCGACCACGGCGGCAAGCGCCACCGCCGGATGCTTGATCAGGCAATCCTCGATTTCGCCCGGGCCGATGCGATAGCCCGCCGACGTAATGACGTCGTCGTCCCGGCCGACGAAGGTGAAGTAGCCGTCCTCGTCCATGACGCCCTGATCGCCGGTCGTCATCCAGTCGCCGATGAACTTGTCGCGCGTGGCATCCGGCCGCCCCCAGTATTCGAGGAACATCACCGGGTCGGGCCGCTGCACCGCGATCTGGCCGAGCGTGCCGGGCGGCAGCACCTGGCCGTCACGATCGATCACCGCGACCCGGTGCCCGGGAATGGCCCGACCCATGGCGCCCGGTCGCGCCGCGCCGATCATGGCGCACGAACCGATAACCAGGTTGCACTCGGTCTGCCCATAGAATTCGTTGATGGTGACGCCCAGCGCCGACTTGCCCCATTCGAAGGTCTCGGCGCCGAGCGACTCGCCGCCTGAGCCGACCGTGCGCAGATTGAAGCGGTGGCGTGCGCGTGGATCGGGCACCGCGCGCAGCATGCGCAGCGCCGTCGGCGGAATGAAGGCGTTGCGCACGTCGTAACGCGCGATCACCGCAAATGCTTCCTCGGGATCGAACTTGTCGAAGCGTCGTGCCACCACCGGTACGCCGCAATAGAGGCTCGGCAGCAGGCAATCCAAGAGTCCGCCGGCCCACGCCCAGTCGGCCGGCGTCCAGAACCGATCGCCGGCCTGGGGGAAGAAGTCGTGCGGCAATTCGATCCCCGGCATGTGGCCGAGCAGCACGCGGTGCGCATGCAGCGCGCCTTTGGGCGGCCCGGTGGTGCCGGAGGTGTAGATCATCATTGCCGGTTCGTCGGCGGCGGTCGCAGCCGGCGCAAAGTCCGTCGCGGCGCGGGCGAGCGTCTCGTGAAACCCCTGCGCGCCATCGCCCGGACCGTCGATCGACAGGGTCAGCGCGAGCCGAGACGGACCATCGGACGGCCGCCTGATCTCGGCGATCTTGGCAAGTCCCTGCGCGTTGGTGACCAGCGCCCGCGCGCCGGAATTCTCCAGCCGGTAGGCGATGGCGTCGGTGCCGAACAGCGTGGCAAGCGGCAGGGCCACGCCACCGATCTTGTAGATCGCCACGTGGGTGGCGGCGACCTCCGGTCCCTGTGGCAGCAGGATCGCGATGCGGTCGCCGCGCGCAATGCCGTGTGCGACCAGCACATTGGCAAGCCGGTTCGACGTCTCGCGCAGCCAACCGTAGCTGACCTGCTGCGCACGGCCCGAAGCGGCAGCCGCAACGATGGCGAGCTTGTCCGGATCGCGGGCGGCCCAGCGGTCGCAGACTTCGACGCCGATGTTGAATTGCGCCGGCACCTGCCAGCGAAAGCTGCGATAGAGCTCGTCATAGTTGCGGCTTTGCGGCAACATGGGCGCAAAAAGCCTAACCAGAGGTCCCTCGGCGGTCCAGCCGACCCGCGCTAAGCCGTCCCCGGATGAGACAAGCCAGCCGCAAAGGAAGCGGTTCAGCACCCTGATTGAACAGAGTCCATCGGATTTTGCGCGCCGCGACCACGCGAGTCCTCAAGCGCCATCTGCATTTTCCCGATCCCACCCGCTGCGTGACCGCATGGCGCCTGGATTCCGTGCCGAAGACCGTGGTCACCGACGCCGCCGCGGTGCCCGCACGGTTCGATTAACCGGAAGCCGCTAGCCTTGCGTTTGGCGCCGGAGGCAGGCAACGTATCGCAACCGGCGAGTATCGTAAGTGAGTGCGTGTTGTGATTGATGTCGACGTCGTGCTCGTGAACATGGATGAGCGGACCGCCTATTGCTCCGACGGCGTCACGCGCGCGTTCTTCGAGATGTACGACGCCGAGGCGCAGCCGACCGAGGACCCCGATCTTGCCATCGCCGCGGTCGTCAAGATCGCGGAGGATCAGTTCATCCTGCTCAATCTGACCGGCGACGACGCGCCGCCGATCCATTGAGGCCATGGAGCGCAATGCCGCTGCGGCATCGCCCGGTATCCCCGCCACGTTGAAGGTCGGCCCGCCGCTTTTCGGCCGGCACGCTGCGCGATCAGCCGCATGTGCAGCAACGCACATCGCGGGCGCGGCCTCCCCGCGCGGCGGCACGCGTGCCGGCTCGGCCGACGCCGCTCTTGTCGTGCCGTTAGATCGATTCCTTGAGTTCTTTGGCGGGGCGGAAGGCGACCTTCTTGCTCGCCTTGATCTGGATGGGCTCGCCGGTCGCCGGGTTGCGGCCCATGCGCGCCGCGCGCTTGCGGACCTGCAGAACGCCGAGGCCGGCGAGACGGATGCGGTCGCCCTTCTTGAGATGCTTGGTGACGAGGGTCACGAGATCGCCGAGCATGCCTTCGGCCTGCTTCTTCGGGATCTCGTGATCGGCCGCAAGCGATGCCGCGAGCTGCTTGAGGCTGATGGTGGTCTGCTTGGGCTTGCTTCCGGTCGCGGGCTGCGTGGCCATGGTGTCGAGGCTCCCTCTCGAAATATGCCGCTCTGAAAACACAGAATTGGGCGCTCCGCAACGAGTTACGCGGCATTTGGCTGAAATCGTGGCGCGCGGAGCCCGGTTCCTTTCCGCGCCATAGCTAGCCGAAAATCGCCGAAAAAGCTTGATTTTTCGACGTTATCCCCTGCGATCGTCGGGCGCGGCCAGGATCAGGGCCCAGAACACCTTGTACTTGGAGCCGGGGGCATAGGCGGCCGCAATCCCCATCTTCGTGACGCCCCGGTGCAGCATGTTGGCGCGATGCGGCGGCGAATCACGCCAGCCGGAGAACGCCTCCGCGAGCGTGTGGTAACCCGCGCCAATGTTTTCCACCGCCACCTTGGCATCGTAGCCGGAACGGCGGATGCGCTCGTGGAAGCGGCCGCCGACATCGTGATCGAGCTTGTTGCGGGCGGCCATGGCACGCGCCTGGGCTTCGGCCATGCGCATGAGATGCGGGTCGAGCGCGACGCCGCCGAGCCCGTTGTTGCGCCGATAGCCGGAGATCATCGCCGCCGCGGCCTGGGCGTCGAGCGTCACGTCCGGCCGCGCCATGCTCTGATAGAAGCTCGGCGAGCCGGACGGCTTGGAGCTGTCGCCCGCGCAGCCGATCAGCCCCGCGGTCAACGCGCAGAGCGTGATCGCCCGCGCGGGCTTCACTAAGACATCAACGAACATTCCCGATCCCGACAGAAGCAACGTCAGGACTATGCCGGCAAAAATTGACCGAAGGGTGAACACGGAGAGCCCTCGTGCGCGCGCCGCACGGCCTAGCCGAGCTTCATCTTCAGCAACCGCTCGGCATTGCCGATCATGATCTTCTGTCGCACCGCCGGATCGAGCTTGAGCCGATCGAGCGCGGCAATGTGCGGCGGGATCGTCGCCAGCGGATGGTCGGTGGCAAACACCACCTTGTCGGCACCGAAGAAATCCAGGCCGCATTGCAGGCCGTTGGTGCCCCCGAACATGGCGGTATCGGCATAGAACTCCTTGAAATATTCAAGATGCGGCCGCTTCAGCGAGGACAGCACCTTGCTGTAGTCCTCGTCGATGGTGCGCGAGCCGAGCACTTCCATGCCGGCGCCGATGCGCCCGTCGAAAAAGGGAATCATGCCGCCGCCCAGATGGTGGGTCACGATCTTCAGATTGGGGTGACGGTCGTAAAGCCCGTCGAACACGAGGCGGCACATCGCCACCGTCGTTTCGTAGGGCCAGCCGAAGCACCACCACATTTCGAACCGCGACTTCGGCTCGGCGGCATAGTCGGGCATCGCCGAGGTGCGCGCCGGATGCAGCCAGATCGGCAGGTCGTGCCTGGCCATCGCGGCGAAGAACGGCCGAAAGCGCGGCTCGTCGAGCGGATGGCCGGCAACGTTCGTGTAGATCTGCACCCCGCGCGCCCCCATCCCGATGGCGCGCTCGGCTTCGGCGATGGAAAAATCGACGTCGTGCAGCGAAACCGCGGCGGCAAAGGCCGGAAAACGGTCCGCATGCCGCGCGCAAAGCTCGGCCATGGCATCGTTGGCGACCCGGGCAAGATTGTTGGCGGCCGCGCCTTCGGCGATGTCCTCGATCGGCGGATTGGGCAGCGACACGATCTGCCGGTAATCGCCGATCGCATCCATGTCCCTGAACCGCAGTTCGAGGTCGAACAGCTTGGGGATGCCGCGCATGCGCTTGCCCATGTTGCCGAGCTTGGGCGGGCCCTTCTCAAGCTCCTCGAAGTAGCGGTTGGGGAAAATGTGGGTGTAGATGTCGACGATCACGGATGGACCCTCCCCTTCTTGCAGCCGCGACTATAGAGCCGTTCGGCCACTTGTCACATCGTTGCCCGCCTGCGCGGCGGCGTGGTACAGGGTCGAGCCGGCAGGAGAACGTCCCGATGACGGAAGTCTTTGTGGCAAAGGTTGCGGAATTCCCCGACGGCGAGCGGCGCATCGTCCGGCACGGACCGCACGACATCGGCGTGTTCCACTGGGCGGGCGAGTTTTACGCCTATTCGAACCTGTGCCTGCACCAGGGCGGCCCCGCCTGCGAAGGGCTGATCATGCACCAGGTCGAGGACATCATCGGGCCCGACAAGACCTGGATCGGCCAGAAGTTCTCCGACACGCAGGTGAACTTCGTCTGTCCCTGGCATGGCTACGAATACGACCTGCGCACCGGCGAATGCGCCGCCGATCGCAGGCTCAAGCTCAGGAAATACAAGGTCGTGCGCCGCGGCGACGACATCTATGTCTCGATCTGAACCTGGCGGTGTCGCCGTGATCCCGATCCGTCGCCTCACATTGCGCGCAAGGCGCGGGCTGCAAACGGTGACGGACGACGCTGCTCGTTCCGAACTGCGCACGATTCGGACTCATTGAGTCCGGTCGCGCAAACAAGGACCGATCCGATGGTTGATCTTCCGCTGTCCAACGACCGCCGCATGCAGGTCGACGAATTCGATTCGGGCCGGATGCTCGCGCACGCCGCGCGGCAAGCGAAGGAGCGCGGCTACGACCGATTCCCGATCATCGACGTCGATGCGCACCACTACGAGCTCGAATCCTTCAACGAGATCCTGGAGTACATGCCGGATCCGGTGCTCAAGCAGCTCGCGCTGATGGCGAATACCGGCAATGCCAAGGGCGTGGGCGTGATGCCGGGCGGCGTCGGCTACCAGGACATGGGCGGGCGCGCCATGCGCTATCCGCTGCGGCGGATCGAGAAGGGCGAGCCCGGCGTGCATCGCGACGTGTCGCTCGCGCGACGCTGGATGGACGCCATGGGCGTCGACGTCGCCGTCCTGTTTCCCTCACCCATGCTGCAGCTCGGCCTGCATCCGCAGGTCGAGGCCGAGGTCGCGCTCGCCACCGCCTACAACCGCTGGCTCTGCGAGCGCGTGCTGGCTGCCGAGCCACGGCTGCGCTCGATGCTCTACCTGCCGTTCAACGATCCTGATGCCAGCTTTCGCATGGTCAAGGAGTTTGCCGGCCGCAAGGGGGTCGCGGGCTTCATGGTGACATCCGTGCGCTACCGTCCGGTGCACCACAATTCCTACATGAAGATCTATTCGCTGATTGAGGAGCTTGGCGTGCCGCTCGCCTTCCACGCCGGCTACAACTGGAACGAAAACTCGATGGCGATGATGAACAAATTCATCTCGGTGCATGCCATCGGCTTCGTCTTCTACAACATGGTGCATCTTACCAACTGGGTGCTCAACGCCCTGCCGGAGCGATTCCCCAAGCTGAAGGTGATCTGGATCGAATCGGGACTCGCTTGGCTGCCGTTCATGATCCAGCGGCTCGACAACGAATACATGATGCGCTCCTCGGAGTGTCCGGGGCTGAAGAAGCTGCCGGGCGAATACATCACCGACATGTATTACACCTCGCAGCCGATGGAGATTCCGCGCGACATGGCGCTGCTGGAAGCGACTTTCAAATGCATCAAGGCGGAGACCCAGCTCCTCTATTCCTCCGACTATCCACACTGGGACTTCGACCTGCCCTCCACCATCTACGACCTGCCGTTCCTGAAGGAGAAGGCCAAGCGTGACATTCTCGGCGGCAACGCGATCCGGGTGTTCAATCTCGACATCGCCGGCCAGAAGCTCGCCAGGGTGGCGTAGCCGCCACAAGCCGCGCTCCGATCGGGATCAGGCTCGCCCTGGCTTGGCGGCATGCATTCCGCAAGCGCCCCGGGGGCACGGGCGCGTTCCGAACGACCGCGCCGCTCTTTGAGATAGCGCAAACACGCAGGCAGCCGGGCGGGCGATAAGGGCGTGACATAGCGCCGTTTCCATGACGCCCGCTTCGGCACCGAACCGCCAGCCAACCGGGCTGCATCCGCCTGCCAATCACGGGCGGGTGCGGGCCCATGCACCGTTCATTCCCGCGGCTGCGGTCGCGCCGCGCCCGCCGCGACTCCCGGGCCATCTCGCGGCCGATCTCGAACGCAAGGCCGAGTTCGACATGGCGCGCGATCTGGCGCTGTTCCGCCGCGTGCTGTGGCCGGCGCCCGGACGCGGCCGGGTGGTGGCGATCTTCGCCGCCTGGTCGGTGCTCACGGTTGCCAACATGGCGGGGCAGGTGCGGCTCAACGAATGGAACGGCGCCTTCTTCGATGCCATCAGCAACAAGCAGCTTTCGACCTTCGTCCATGAGCTGTGGACCTTCGCCCTCATCATCGCCGTACTGCTTGCCCTCACCGTGAGCCAGACGTTCCTGCAGGAGCGCCTGAAATTCCGCATCCGCGAATGGATCACGCGCCATCTGCTGGCCGAGTGGATGAAACCGATGCGGGTCTATCAGCTCACCTTCGCCGGCGGGGACGCGCAGAATCCCGACCAGCGCATCCAGGAGGACACGCGGCTATTGAGCGATTCCACCGCCGATCTGGCCTGTGGCCTGTTCTATTCGCTGGCGCAGATCGCCGCCTTCACCGGGGTGCTGTGGGTGCTTTCGGCGCAGGTCGTGTTCCAGATCGGCGGCCAGCAGATCGCGATCCCGGGCTACATGGTCTGGTGCGCTCTGCTCTACGCGCTGATCGGCTCGGGGCTGACCTGGCTCGTCGGCCGTCCGCTGATCGGCCTCAACGCCACCCGCTACGCCCGCGAGGCGGAATTCCGCTTCGCGCTCGTGCGGGCGACGGAGAATGCCGAAAGCATCGCCCTGCACAAGGGAGAGGAGGACGAGCGCAAGCACCTGGAAGACCGACTGGCGGCCGTCGTCGATGCCATGCGGGCGCTGTCGACCTCGCTTGCGCACCTGACCTGGATCACCTCCGGCACCGGCTGGCTGTCGCTGGTCGTGCCGGTGCTGGTGGCCGCGCCGGCCTATTTCGCCGGCACGCTCACGCTCGGCGGGCTGATCATGGTGTCGGGAGCCTTCAGCCAGGTGCAGTTCGCGATGCGCTGGTTCGTCGACAATTTCGCGCGGCTCGCCGAATGGCGCGCCGCGGTGCATCGCGTCTCGCGCTTCCGCGAAGCGCTCGACCATCTGCCGGCGATCGAGGAGGGTACCGAGGAGATCGAGCGCACGCTGCATCCGGACGGCATGCTGTCGTTCGAGGACGTGCGGATCCTCCTGCCCGACGGCCACATCGTCATCGAGGAGGCCAACGTGACGATCGCGCCCGGCGAGCGCGTCCTGATCGTTGGCGAAACCGGCTCCGGCAAGTCGACGCTGTTTCGCGCGGTCGCCGGGCTCTGGCCCTGGGGTTCCGGCCGCATCCGCATTCCCCCGCCGGAGAGCATGGCGTTCCTGCCGCAGCGCCCCTATCTGCCGCTCGGCACGCTGCGCGCCGCGGTCACCTATCCCGCACCCCCCGAGACGATCCCGGACGACGTCGTGCGCCATGCGCTCGAGCGCTGCGACCTCGGCCAATTCCTGGATCGCCTCGACACCGCCGAGCGTTGGGACAAGGAGCTGTCCCTCGGCGAGCAGGAGCGCCTCGCCTTTGCCCGACTGCTCATCCACAAGCCGCGCTGGATTTTCCTCGACGAAGCCACCGCCGCCCTCGACGCCGAGAGCCAGCGGCACATCATGAAGCTGTTCGACTCCGAGCTGAAGGAGGCGACCGTGCTCAGCATCGGCCACCGCCCCGATCTCGCCGAATTCCACAATCGCACCATCCAGCTCCTGCACGGTCGCGAAGGCGCGCGGCTGCGCTTCAAGTCTCCCGTGCCGCCTCCTCCGCAACGCCTGAGCCGTCTGGCCGCATTGTTCCGGCGGGCGCCCTCCACCCGCGGTGCATAGCCGCTATCTGGCTTGCGGCTGGCCGGTGAACTTTGCGATCTCGCCCTGTCGCCCCGTCTCGCTGCGCAGGAAGGCGTCGTACTTATCCGGGGTGTTGTCGGCCGGCACGGTCATGCCAAGCGCGGCCATCCGCGTCTTGAATGCCTGCGACTGGACCACCTCGTTCAGCTTCTTGTTGAGGAATCCGATGATCGGCTTGGGCGTCTTGACCGGCGCGGACAGCCCGACGAAGCCGCGGAAGTCGATCTTGTAGCCGAGTTCCTGGAAGGTCGGCACGTCGGGCCAGTCCGCCATCCGCTGCGGCGCGGCGACCGCAAGCGCCCGTACCTTGCCGTCATCCACCAGCGGCTTGGCCTGCGAGTAGAAGGCGAACACGCCCTGGATCGCCCCGCCAGCCACCGCGCGCGCCGCATCGCCCGAGCCGCGATAAGGCACGGCGACGATCTGCGTCTTGGCGGCGGCATTGAGCAGTGCCAGCGCCATGTGCGGCGAGGACGCCGGACCGGAGGTGCCGAAGCTCACGCTCTTCGGATCGGCCTTGGAGGCGGCGATCATCTCCTGCAGCGTCTTGTACGGCTGTCCGGCGTGAACGATCGCCACCAGCGGAGGACCGTCGACGATCCAGCCAATCTGGGCGAAATCGTCGATCGGGCTGTAGTTGATGCTGACGAAGTGGACGTTCTGCGCATCGGCCAGCGAATTGGCGAACAGGGTGTAGCCGTCCGGGGCCGCGCGCGCCGCGAAGGCTGCGCCGATCGTTCCGGTGGCCCCGGTCTTGTTTTCGACCACCACGTTCTGGCCAAGCCTCTCCGACAGCATCGCGGCCGCCACGCGCGCCGGCACGTCGGTCAAACCGCCGGCCGGGAACGGCACGATCATGGTGATCGGTCGTGTGGGATAGTTCTGCGCATACGACGGCACGGCAGCGCTCAAACACGCAGCCAAAGCAACAACCGCAGGCAATCCATGTCGCACTCGCGCTGTCATCGGTCGCTCTCCTTGGCTTACGAGCGGCATCCGCCCGGCCGCGGACGCCGGGCCGTCTCTGCACAAGCCGTGCCAGCTTGCCCCGATTTTGCCGGGGAGGCCAGCGCAGCCTTGCATGATTGCCCCCGGCGGTACGCGCGGCGTGCTTCCCAGCGGCCGGCCGGGATGCGAAGCTCGCGCGCGTAAGCCAAAGCATTCGAGAGGCGTGATGAACGACAAGGGCACAGCAGCAGCGGTGCAGCCGTTGCTTCCGGTTGAACTCGGCACCGGCAAGGTCAAGTTCGCACAAGGGGTGAAGGCCGGTCGCTGGGTCTTTGCCACCGGGCTCCTGGCGCAGGACTTCGTCAACGGCATGGCGCCGGACGTGCTCGCCGAGCGGGCCCCGCATGCCGGACTGCCCAAGCGTGAAAAGGAGGCCCGGCGCATCTTCGAACACCTCGATGCGGTGCTGCGCGCCGCCGGCACCGATTGCACCCATCTCGTGCGCACCGACCAGTACTACACCACGGTCAAGGCGGTGCCGCCCTACCAGTCTGTGCGGCGCGACTTCCTCGGCGGCCGCATTCCGCCCTCCACTTCGATCGCGCAGAAGGGTCTGCTGCTGCCTGGCGCCGATATCTGCGTGCAGGCCATGGGCGCAATTCCCGGCCCCGGCTTTGCCGTCGAGCACCTCAAGCATGAGCATCTCAAGGGCCGTCCGACGTCCGGCTATTCGCCGGCCGCGACGGTCGGCGATTTCGTCTTCATTCCCGGCATCACCTCGCTTGCGGTGGGCGACGAGCCGCGGCGCAACGGCGTCGCCGCCGAGGCGCTGATGACCGAAGGCACGCAATGGGCCGGACAGCCGATCAAGCTCGAAACCGAGTTCATCATTCGCAAGCGGCTGGTGCAGTCGCTGGCGCTCGCCGGGGCGCGGCTCGAGGACGTGGTCCACGCACAGATCTATCTCACTGACCGCGAGGACTATTCCGCCTTCAACGAGGTCTGGTCGCGCCACATCGGCGGCTCGGGCGCAACCTATTCGATCATTCCCTGCATCGAGCACGGGCTTGCGCCCTACGACGGCAAGATCGAAATCAACGTGCTGGCGCTCAAGCCGGGTGGCGCGACACGGAAGCGCGCGATCGATGGGGGCGTTGCCACCGCGTTTCGCGGGCAACCGCAGGCGGTGAAGGCCGGCGAGCTTGTGTTCATTTCGGGGCTCATGGCCTTCGACGGTGAGGGCCTTGCGCCCGCGGCGTGCAACGACCCGCGGCAGCCGCATTTCGGCTCGGCGGCGCAGGCGCAGGCCGAGTACATCATCGACAGCATCGCGCGGCTGTGCGAGGCGGCCGGCACGCGGCTCGAAAACGTCGTGCGCGTGCTGCAATTCCACACCGACATCGCCGAGTTCTATCCGGTCTATCAGGTGTGGGAGCGGCGCCTGGGTGGGCGCCCGCTGCCGTTCTCGGCCATCGAGGTGCCCGGTCCGCTCCCCGTCCCCGGCGCCACCGTTCAGATCGAGGCCTGGGCCTACGCGCCGTGACGGCGATCCGCGCCGAGGCTTTCGCGCAGGAAGCCGAGCTTGCGCATCACCGGCTCGTCGGTTGCACGGAACAGGACGGCCCCGTCGCGGCTGCGGTGGACGTGCTCGCGCCAGGCCGGCACCACCACGACGTCGCCGCGTCGCCAGGACAGTTCCTCATCCTCGACGGTGGTCGTGCCGGACCCCTGCACCACGCCGAACACGCTGTTGGCCATGACCTTGCGCGGCTTGGTGGCCTGGCCGGGCTTCAGTTGCAGCATCGACAGCGCCATTGTTTCGAGCGCCGGATCGCCGAGCGCGATTTCGGTGACGCTGCCGTTGCTCTGCGCCGCGGCGAGACGGCGTTGCGTCTCCTGCCAGGGAAAATGCATGGGCGAATCGGTCGCGAGCACGACCTCCTTTTCGAATTCGTCGGGGTGCGGCTCGAAGAACATCGGCTCGAGCAGTTGCACCAGCGGCACGTCGAGCACGTCAAGCCAGTAGGCGCAGGCCCGGCTGTCGTTGCCATGGCCATGCCAGCACCAGTTCGGCGTCAGCACCACATCGCCCGGCATCATCGCAAGCCGCTGCCCGTTGACGACGGTATAGGCCCCCGGCTCGGCGTCGATCACAAGCCGCAGCGCGTTCGGCGTGTGCCGGTGCGAGCGCGCCTTCTCGCCCGGCATGATCATCTGATAGGCGGCGACGATGGTGCGCGCGGTGGCATAGCCCTCGGCCGGATTCTGCAGGATGAGGTTGCGGCGCTCGGCCAATTCCGTATTGATCAGGCGGCCCGCCGCATCGAGCGCGCCCTTGGCCTGGGCATAGCTCCAGCAATAGGGCTTGAATGTTCTCTTCGGCTCCGGCCAGAGCGACGGCGTGGGCTTGGCCCAGCCCGCTCCCATGCGCAGCGGGGCGAGACTGCGGTAGAGTTCCTCCAGCGATCCGGAATTCGCAAGCTGTTGCGGCGTCGGGCTTTCCATGCGGTCCATCCTGCCGACACTCAGACATTGTGCCGACGACGGACCATAGCACCGCGGCGGCCGGTCTGCCGAGACCGCAGCGGCAGGATGCGGGTGGGCCGACCGCAAAGCAGCCTTTTTCTCGAATTCGCCAACGCACGCCGGCCGTGTTTCGGGCGCACGGCCTTGCTGCGCTCGCGCAGCACCGCGCGCGGGATACGATCCCGTGTGTGTTGGACGGCCCGAGAATCTCCGCTTAGGATCGAGCAGGAGCCATTGCGGGAGGCGCCACCATGTCCGCAATCCGGTGCATCGCTTCGGCCGTCGTTGCTGCCCTCTTGCTGATGCCGGCCGGCACTGCGGCACAGGCGCCGGCGCCATATCCGTCGCGCACCGTCTTCCTGGTCGTGCCGTTCCCCGCCGGCGGGCCGACCGACATCATCGCACGCATCGTTGCCGGCGCACTGCAACAATCGCTCGGTCAGAACGTCGTCGTCGACAATCGCGCCGGCGCCGGGGGCAATCCCGGCATGGCCTATGTGGCGCGCGCCAACCCCGATGGCTACACGCTCCTGTTCACCTCGACCGCGATCGCGGTCAACCCGGGCCTGCACGCCAGTCTGCCCTACGATCCGATCAAGGACTTCGCGCCGATTTCCGAGATCGTCAATGCGCCGAACGTGCTGTTTGTGCGGCCCGACTCCGGCATTACCTCGATCGCCGACCTCGTCGCCAAGGCCAAGGCCGAGCCCGACAAATACAACTATGCGTCTCCGGGCGTCGGCACGAAGTCGCATCTGACCGGCGAACTCTTGAAGCTGCGCGCCGGCATCAACATCCAGCACATCCCCTATCGCGGCGGTGGTCCGGCGACGCAGGCGCTGGTTGCCGGCACGGTGCATGTCGGATCGGTCGCGCTCGCGCCGGTCGAGCCGTTGATCAAGGCGGGCACGGTGAAGGCGCTTGCCGTCACCGGCGCAACGCGCTGGTACTCGCTGCCCGAGGTTCCGACCATGATCGAGTCGGGCTTTCCGGGGTTTGTCTCCGATACGTTCAATGCAATGTTTGCGCCCGCGGGAACGCCGCCCGAAATCGTGGCCCTTCTGGTCCGGCAGGTGCGCGCGGCCATGCAGCGGCCGGAGGCGGCGGAAGCTGCGCGCAAGTACGGCTACCAGATCGTCGCAGGCACCCCCGAAGAGCTGCGCACGCGCCTGATCGCCGAAATCCAGGGCGTCAAGGAACTGGTCGCCAAGGCCGGCATCAAGCCGCAGAACTGACGGCCGGATGGTACCGACCAGCCCGCGACCTGATCGCCGGGCTTGCACGCGGCGATGGCGGGACTGGCGTTGGAACGTCCTCAGCCGTCTGTGGATAACCCTGTGCAAAACAGCGGTTCAGCCGCGCCGCCTTGTCCCAAAATAGATCAACAAACAGAAAAGCTTAGTTGGTTAAAAAGAATGGTTAACAATCCTTTCGGAACGGGTTATGGTGAAAACACTGTGAGGAGGCCATGGGGGGCTCAGCCCAGGTTCTGAGCCAATCACCCGCACGCGGGCATGAGCCGCGTCGAAGTAGGGAGCGTCAGGATGAAGTACCTCACAGTGTGTACGGGGGCATTGCTGGCCGTTGCGCTCGCAATGTCCGCCACTCCGGCCTCGGCCGGGGGCGGCTACAAGCAAGGCGACGGCTATCGGAGCGACTGCTACAAGTGTCCGAGAGCCCGGCCCAACTACGACAGCACCGAGGTGATCAAGGACACCAAGGAAGTCGACCACTCGCGGGTCATCGAGACCCAGAGCGTGGTGCCTTCCCGGCGCGTGATCGAGACGAACCATCTCGTCATCCACGAGAACGAGACCCGCAATGTTGGTACGGTTCAGCACAACCATACCATCATCGAGAAGGAGCTCGTGCTGACCAAACGGAACGTTGACCACAAGTACGTCAACACCGAGGTCAATCTCGTCGAGCACAAGTACAACACCGAGCGCAAGCGCGTGGTCGAAGAGCGTGAACTCCCCGGCGAAGTGCGTCACCTGCGTTGCGAATGCCCCGAGAGGAAGGCGGCTCCGCTGCGCGCGTACGGCATGGCGCCGAAATACGTGAGCTCGCGCTACTGACCCGCGCGACACTTGGCGCGGCTCATTGAGAAAAGCCACGGCCGCAGGCCGCAGGCTGAGTGCCGCCCCGTCGGAACCCCCGCGGGGCGGTTTTCCTTGAGCGGCCGCATCGGCGGGCGGGCGCAGCGCACTGCAGTCGGACGTGGAACCGCAAAGCGAAGGACGCGCGATCGGCTTCGGTGGTACAGCTGGGTGGACTCGAACCACCGACCTCTTGGTCCACAGCCAAGCGCTCTAACCAACTGAGCTACAGCTGCACATCGTCGCGTTATGCCGGAACCTATGGGCAAAGGCGCGCTTTGGCAAGCGCAGGTGCGGGCCCGCGCGGGCCGCATCGCGCGCGCCGGCTGCGGTCGGCGCAGGCTCAAGCCGCGAGCAGTTTCTGCACCTCGTTGACGAGGTCGCGCAGGTGAACGGGCTTCGACAGGACCTTGGCGTGCCTGGGTGCGGTGGAATCGGCGTTCAGCGCCACCGCGGCAAAGCCGGTGATGAACATGATCTTGATGTCGGGGTCGAGCTCGGCTGCGCGGCGGGCCAGCTCGATGCCGTCCATCTCCGGCATGACGATGTCGGTGAGCAAGAGCTGGAACGGCTCCTCGCGCAGCCGCTGGTAGGCGGAAAGCCCGTTGTCGTAGGAAATGACCTCGAACCCCGCGTTCTGCAGCGCCTTCACGAGGAACCGCCGCATGTCGTTGTCGTCTTCCGCAAGGAGGATCTTTGCGTTGTGCCCGTTCCGTGCCATCTGCCCGCCCTCAGCCGGCACGTCTTAGCGTAGCCGACGCTAACGTCTCGTTACAACAGGCGAAAGCTTGCATGGCCGCGCTGCCCGAGGCGAGCGTTTCGCGCCCCGTTTCCCGCGCCTGACCGTGGGCCCGCCCCCGGCCACGCATTAGCCGAAATGGCGGTAAACAAGGGGTGAAAAGCGCGCTTGGCAGTCCCCGTCCGGGCGTGGACAATATGCCAAGCGGCGTTGACGCCGGTGTCCTCGCCTGCCCGCCCGCCGATTCCGCCACGCAGTCCCAGGCATGAACCACGAGAAAGACGAGTTCGATCCGCCGTTCGAGATCATCGAGCCGAAGCAGTGGCGCGGACCGGTGCTGTTCAACTCGCCGCATTCGGGTCGCGTCTATCCGCGCGCCTTCTTGCTCGCCTCCCGGCTCGATCTTGCCACGCTGCGCCGCTCGGAGGACAGTTTCGTCGACGAACTCGCACTCGGGGTGGTCGCGCGCGGCTATCCGCTGATGCGGGCGCATTTCCCGCGCTGCTTCGTGGACGTCAATCGCGAGCCCTACGAGCTTGACCCGCGCATGTTCGACGGGCGCTTGCCTTCGTTTGCGAACACGCGCTCGATGCGCGTCGCCGGCGGGCTCGGCACGGTCGCTCGCGTCGTCGGCGATGCGCAGGAAATCTACGACCAGCGCCTGTCCGTCGACGAGGCGCTCCGTCGCATCGAGACGCTGTACAAGCCTTATCACCGCGCCCTGCGCCGGCTGTTCGGTCGCATGCACCGCGACTTCGGTGCGGCGATCCTGGTCGACTGCCATTCCATGCCCTCCTCGGCCGGCCCCAAGGACGACAGACCGCGCGCCGACGTGGTGCTGGGCGACCGCTACGGCACAAGCTGCGTCGGTGCGGTGTCGGAAACCATCGAGGCGGCGTTGCGCGAGCAGGGCTACACGGTCAGCCGCAACAAGCCCTATGCCGGCGGCTTCATCACCGAGCACTACGGCAATCCGGCCGCCGGGCTGCATGCGATCCAGCTTGAGCTCAACCGTGGCCTCTACATGGACGAGCGTCAGTTCGAGCGCTCGGCGAGTTTTGCGCGCGTGGCGGCCGATCTCGAACGCCTCGCCGATCGGCTTGCGGCCATTCCGCTCGAGGAGCTGCGGCCCTATCGCGCCGCGGCGGAATAGACCGTCGGTCGCCCCGGCTCCGGCCGGGCCAGAAAAAAGGGCCGCGGGCGATTGCCTGCGGCCCAAGTCTAGGGAGGAAACGCCCAAGGAGGGCGGCGGGAACGTCCAGGGGACGTTGCCGCGCTGCACAAATATGCTCCCGCGTCGCACAAAAAGCAAGTGCTCCTGACCTATTTATCGCATGGCTGCTGCTCCTGCAATGCAGGGCTCAGCCGCGGCGCAAGTAGCTGTCGCGGCTTCCGAAATAGGCGATTCCGCCGATCAGGACCAAGCCCGCCTGCAGGCCGAACACCAACCGATAGGCCTCGAGCGGATAGGCACCGTCCTGGGCCGGGAACAGGCCGATGACCGCGCCGCTGACGAACTGGACCAGGAAGCCGCCGCCCATGGTTCCGATGTTCAGAAGGGTGATCGTGCGTCCGAGCAGGTGCTTGGGCACGAGCGAGCGGCCGTGCGACATGACCACCGACGTCATGCCGGTGGAGAAGCCGATCAGGACGAAGGCCAGGAGCAGCACCGGCCCCGGCATGGGGCCGAGCGCCGCGAACAGGACAAGGGCGGTGAAGCTCGTGCCGGTCCCGATCAGGATCGGCACCTTGTAGCGCCCGAAAATGCGGTCGCTCGGACCCCACACGAACGAGCCCAGAATCTGCGCCACCGCCGAAATGAACAGGACGTCGCCGCGGGCGATCAGATCGTAGCCGTAGACGTGGGTCAGATACGGGCCGCCCCACAGCCCGACGACCAGCACGAAGCTCGGATAGCTCGTGAGCTGCACCAGGAAGATGCGGCCGATGGACGGCGTGCGGATCACCTCCAGGATGCCGGCGACGCTCTCGCGCAGGCTTTCCCGCCGCCGCTCGCTGCGCACGCCCGGCGGATCGTCGCTGACGATCAGCCAAAGCATCAGACCGATCACGACGGTGAAGGCACCGACGCCGAGAAATGTCGCGCGCCAGCCGAAACTTGCGGTGGCGTAGGCGAGCGGCGCGGTGGCGAACAGCGCGCCGAGCGAGCCGATGCCCAGGTGGATCCCGGACATGGTGGAGAAGCGCGAAGGGGGAAACCAGCGCGCATAGAGCGCAACCGGCGCCATCAGAAAACAGGCGGTCCCGAAGCCGAGCAGCGCGCGGCCGGCCACCAGGCCCGAGGCCTGGCCTGCGAGCGCGAACACGACGCAGCCGAGAACGGTGAAGGCGACGGACACGAGCATGCAAAGCTTCGGCCCGAAGCGATCGAGCGCGACCCCGAGCGGAAGCTGGGTTGCCGCAAAGACGAAGAAATAGATGCTGGATAGAAGCCCGATCTCGATCGGCGAAAGCCCGATCTCGGCGGCGAGATTGGGGGCGATCACGCCGACCGAATTGCGCAGGAACTGGCTGACGATATAGAGCAGGCCGAGCGTGGCGACGAGCGCGATCACCAGCGCCGAAAACGGCTTTACTGCGCGTGCGGGCGCACCTTCGCTCCCCGTCGTCATCCCGGCCTTCCCTTGGCGCCGATGGCGCAAACGGCTCTTGGCTGGCTATCATCGCCCGCGGCCCGCAGGGTGCGGGCGGGCGAATGTGCCGGCGATTTGGCCGCTTGCGCGCAGAGCCGCGGCGGCCGATACCTGCATGCCCCGCTTTCGGCCGGCCTGACAACCGAAAAAACACGCATGACTGCCATCGATTTTGCCGCCTTCGTCGACCGGCTCGCCACCGTCTCGGGCGAGGCCATCCTGCCCTTCTTCCGCACCTCGCTCGGCGTCGAGAACAAGAGCCGCACGAACACCTTCGACCCGGTGACGGCGGCCGATCGCGCGGCCGAGACGGCGATGCGGGCCCTGATCCGCGCGCATTTTCCCGAGCACGGCATCATCGGCGAGGAGTTCGGCAGCGACCGCGCCGACGCCGAATATGTCTGGGTTCTCGATCCGATCGACGGCACCAAATCCTTCATCTCCGGCATGCCGGCCTGGGGCACACTGATCGCACTGACGCGCAAAGGCGAGCCGGTCTACGGCATGATGCACCAGCCGTTCACGCGCGAGCGTTTCACCGGTGACGGGAAGGCGGCGCGCTACCGCGGACCGGCGGGCGACCGGCTGTTGCAGGTGCGGCGCTGCGCGGCGCTCGCCGACGCGATTCTGATGACGACCAGCCCGCTGCTGATGAACGAGGCCGATCGGCGCGCTTTCGGTAAGGTGGAACAGGCGGTGCGGCTGTCGCGCTACGGCGGCGATTGCTACGCCTATTGCATGCTGGCGAGCGGGCATGTCGATCTGGTGATCGAGACCGAGCTCAAGCCCTACGACATCATTCCGCTGATGCCGATCATTGCCGGAGCGGGCGGCATTGTCACCTCATGGGAGGGCGGCTCGCCGAAGGCCGGCGGCCGCATCATCGCCGCAGGCGACGCGCGCGTGCACGCGGCGGCAATGAAGCTCCTGCTGGGTTGAGGTCCAGGTGGGTGAGGCCTGTTCCGCACACTGGACGCCACACCGAGAAACGCGTGCGCATGACGGAGGACGAAACTTTGGTCGGCGACCGAATTCGCCGCCATTATCACGATCTGCGGCTGCCTTCGCTTCGAGAGCGATCGGTGCGAGCGCTGGGCCGCAAAATCAAAAGACGCGATGAAGCGGGCGTCGTGGCATCAATTCCGGTCAAGCCGCCGCCGCTCAGAACAGCGGCGTGCCGGGAACGAAGGCGTCGAACGCCGCCCAGAACTGGCCGCGGTAGCGGTCCTGCTCCATCATCAGCTCGTGGCGCGCGCCGGCGATGATCAGATGCGAGCCGGCGCGCAGGCGGATGGCAAGGTCTTCGATGGCGGCGGTGGAGACGATTTCGTCGCGGCCGGCGGCAACCAACATCAGCGGCTGGCGCACCTTGCTCGGAAACGCCGGATCGGCGAACTCGGCCATGGCGCGGTAGGCCGCGTTTGCCCAGGACACCGTCGCCGAGCCGATGCCGAGTTCGGGAGCGGCCTCGAGCACCGCCTTGGTGCGGGCGTGGCGCACCGGATCGGAGGTTGCGGGATTGCCGATATAGGGGCCGGTGGCGGCGATGGTCGGGCCACCGCCGGGGACATAGGACGTCCCGAGGCCGGCGAACCGCATCACCTGACAGGTGATCCGCGACAATGCGGAACCGCGGCTGCCGGCAAGCTTGACCATCGGCGCCGACAGCACGATGCGGTCGAACCAGCGCAGCCCCTGCCGCGCGATGCGCAGCATCACCGTCCCGCCCATGGAATGGCCGATGGCAAAAAAAGGAGGCGGACAGTCCGGCAGCACCACCTCGCTCATGAAGGTGGAGACGTCCGTCTCATATTCGGAGAAGTCGCCGACGTGCCCCTTGCGCGGGTCGTCGAGGAGGCGGTCGGACAGGCCCTGGCCGCGCCAATCGAGCGTCGCCACGGCAAAGCCGCGCGCGCGCAGGTCGCGCACCGTCTCGAAGTATTTCTCGATGAATTCGGTGCGCCCCTGGAAGATGCACACCGTCCCCTTGCGGCCGGGAGGCGGATGCCAGCGCGCAAAGCGCAACGTCACGCCGTCGCGCGTCTTGATCGATCCGGTGACGACCCCCTCGGGGACCGGATTGGCGGGAATGGAGACGAGATCCATGGGGCGTGGATGACGTGCGGGCCGTGGCCTTATAGCAGGCGGACCGCCCCGCTCAATCGCGCGGGCGGGAGAAACCGCCCCCGGCAGGTCTCGACAGGCCGCTTTCGCTCGCGGCCGGACCGGAAGAGCCCCGGCCCGGCGGACGCCCTTGCGACGGTCCTCGCTCGCACCCATATGGCGGGCTGCGCAGGCCCCTTTCGGCTGCGCAGCTTTCGGGGTCCGGCCATACGGCGGACCGCCGCATGTCGCTCAAAAGGAGGATATGCAATGCGAACCTTTGATCTTACCCCCCTGTATCGTTCCACCGTCGGTTTCGACCGGCTGTTCTCGATGCTGGATGCCTTCGATTCCGCTCCGGGCTATCCGCCCTACAATATCGAGCGCACCGGCGAGAACGAGTACCGCATCTCCGTTGCGGTTGCGGGCTTCCGCCAGGACGAACTGTCGATCGAGGTGAAGGACAACACCCTCACCATCAAGGGCGAGAAGACCGCGAAGGACGAGAAGGCGGGCGAAATGCTTTACCAGGGCATCGCCGCGCGCGCCTTCGAGCGCGTGTTCCAGCTCGCCGACTATGTCGTCGTCAAGGGTGCCTCGCTTGAAAACGGGCTCCTGCACGTCGATCTCGCGCGCGAGGTTCCCGAGGCCATGAAGCCGCGCCGCATCCCCATCGGCAACGGTCAGCCGAAGGTGGTCGAGGCCAAGGCGGCCTGACGACGATTTCGTCGGCCTGATACGCAGCGGCTCGTCCGCAACATGCGCCCCGGCGCAACCGGGGCGCTTTGCTTGGGTGCCGGCGCGTGCCGGCACCTCGCTTCCTTGTTCGCTTATTCGCTTACTTGCGTGCGTTCAATTCGACACGCCCGCACCGCATGCGGGAGCAAGAGAGGATTGCTTGGACACCACCGAATACTTGATCGAGACGTCGGACCGCTGCCTGCTCCTGGTCAAGACCGGGCGCCGGCTGGCCGACGAATTGGAATCGATCGCTCATCCCGAATTCAGGGATCAGTGCGCGCACATCGTTGCCGCCACCCGGCAGACGCTGGAGGAGCTGGAGCGCATCGGCCAGGAGCTGCTGGCCAAGGCGGTCGAGCTCGATGCGCAAAGGCAGAGAACTTCGTCGCGGCCGTCCGGTTCCGAGACCTGACCGGCGCGAACGGCAACGGGCACGCCGCCGCGCTTCGGGTGCGCTTGCGGCGCTAATGCGGCATCGACTCGGTCGTTGACGGCGTGCCGGGCGGCGGCGATGCCGTGGGCGAAGGCGGCGCGGCGCCTGCGGTCGCCCCCGCAGCACCCGGTCGCGGCTTCGGCAATGGCGCCTGCTTGGGCAGTGCCGCTGCACGCTTCATCGGCTCAGGACGCACGCTTGCCGGCGGGGGGCGCTGCGGGAAACGCTCCGGCGGCGGCGGCAACAGCCCGCCCTGGTCCGGTTGCGGCGCCGCGAGCGACCGCGGCGGTACCCGTTCGACGCCTGCGTCGGTGCCCTCGGGCGTCGCCCGGATCACCGGCGGCGGCGCCGCCGGCACCGGCGCGGGCGGGCGGCGCGCAAGACTCGGCGACGGCTCGTCGGCTTCCCCTGGCAAACGGCGAGACGGGTAGAGCGGCCGCGGCTCGTCGTCGTCGATGCGAGCTCCGGGCAAGCGATCAATGCGCGGCGCGTCAGGCGGAATGTAGTCATCCGCCTCGGGCGCGACGCGACGCGCGAACGGGCCCGGCGGTGCGTTGCGCGGAGCCAACGCCAGCGGTGCCACCGAGAGAATCTCGCCGTAGTGCGCATCCACGATCACGCGCACCTGCGTGCCATCCTCGTCGATGGCGCGCAGCGCATAGGTCGCCCCGCGGCGCACCGGTCGCCCGATCGGATCATAGCCGGCCGAACGAATGATGGTGACGATCTCGTAGGGCGGCAGTTCCGGCCCCGCGCGTTGCGCCAGACGCTGCGCTTCGGCCGCAACCGGCACCGCGAGCAGGGTCGCCGCGAGCGCCGCGAACACCACAGGCTGTCTCACCGCTCAATCCTCCGCGATCTTACGACGCACGTCTTGCCCGACAGCCGTCGCGTGACGTACCGCCGCCGGCGGGCCAAAGAGAGCGCGCCATCGGCAGGCCGCAGAAAGGTTAACGCCGATTGGGGCGCCGCCGGGGCGGCCTTGTTACGCCTTTGCGGCGACCTGCACGAATTGATCGACTTCCTCGGCGCAGGTGGCAAAGGAGGTCACGAGCCGCAGCAGCACCCGGTCCGGCCCGAGCACGACCCCATCCGGCAGACTCGCGCTGTGGCGCACATAATAGCGCGCCCCGGCCTGCCGCAGCCGCGCTTCCACAGCTTTCGGCACCGCGATGAACACGAGATTGGCCTCCACCGGCCAGACGGGCACGTGGCCTGCGCGTACCAAGCCTGCAGCCAGACGGTCGGCCATGTCGTTGGCATGGCGGGCCAGCCGCAGCCAGCAATCATCGGCGAGAAAGGCTGCAAATTGCAGCGCAAGGAACCGGTGTTTGGAAAGGAGGTGGCCGGCGCGCTTGCGCCTTTCGCCCATGTTGGCCGCGCGCGCCGGGTCGAAGAACACCACCGCCTCCGCCGCCAGCGCCCCGCCTTTGGTGGCACCGAAGGAGAGCACGTCGACACCCGCGCGCCAGGCGGCGTCGGCCGGGCTTGCGTTCATCCGCACGAGCGCGTTTGCGAACCGCGCGCCGTCCATGTGCACGGCCATCCCATGCGCGTGCGCGATCGTGGCAAGCGCCGCGATCTCGTCGATGCGGTAGATGGTGCCGGCCTCGGTCGCCTGCGCGAACGAGAAGGCCGCCGGCACCACTTGGTGCGGCGCATGGCCCTCGTATTGGGCGACCGTTTCGGCCAGCGTTTCCGGCGCAATCTTGCAGCCCGTGCCGGGCATGCCGACCAGTTTCAAGCCGCCGCCGAAGAACTCCGGCGCGCCGCATTCGTCGGTCAGCACGTGCGCTTCGGCGTGGGCGAAGACCGCGCCCCAGGGCGGGCTGACATGGGCGAGCGCCAGCGCGTTTGCCGCCGTGCCGGTCGGCACCAGAAAAACCGCGACCTCGCGCTCGAAGATTGCGCCGATCCTTTGCTCGACGGCGCGGGTCATGTCGTCGTTGCCGTAGCCGAGCGCGAAGCCCGCGTTGCCGGCAACGAGCGCTGTCATGATCTCGGGTGCAACCCCCGCCGTGTTGTCGCTTGCAAAGTTCATGCACGCACACACCCGCGTCACATCAAGCAGATGCGGCGCGCGCTGTCGAGCCAGAATGGCGGCCTCGCGCGCAGCGGATTCGGCTTGTCTACCGGGTTGCATGCTGCCATCCTGACGTCGGGGGCGGAATGCAGAACGCGCGGCAGATCACGCATTGGCCCGTCGTCTGGGCTGCATTCGGGGCCGGAGTGGTGGCGGCCTCTCACATCGGCAAATTGCCGCCCGCACTTCCTTTCATTCGTCTGGATCTGCATGCCAGCCTGATCACTGCGGGTTGGATTGCGTCGATGATCTCCATTGTCGGATTCTCAGCCGGCCTCGTGGCGGGAGCCATTGCCGACAGGCTGGGGATCGTTCGAGTCAATGTTTTTGGACTGCTTGCGCTCGCGGCCGGCAGCCTCGCCGGCAGCGTTGCGACCAGCGACGTGACGATGCTGCTGGCTCGCTTTGTCGAGAGCGTGGGATTCACCGCTTCGACCGTGACCGGCGCCGCCATCATTGCGCGCGCGACAGCGGATCGGGATCGCCGATGGGCCCTGGGTGTCTGGGCCATCTACATGCCGATCGGATTCGCCGGCATGATGCTTCTTTCCGCCTTTGCGATCGGCGGGTTCGGTTGGCGGGCCGTCTGGGTCATCGGTTCCGTCATCTCGCTGCTGTGGGCGTTCGTCGTCATGTCCGTGACCAGACGATGGCGTCAACAACAAGCGACAAGCGGGACGTCAGGCCGGTCCGTGCTCCGCAACATCGGGCTGGGCGTAACCAGCATCGGCGGCCTGCTGGTGGCGGGGAGCTACGCCGTCTATGCCGCACAGCATATCGGCCTGATGAGCTGGCTGCCGACCTACATGGCCGATGTCTACCAATCCGGCGTGTTGCTCGCCGCAGCCGTGCCGGCGCTGGTCCTGGCCTTCAACGGGGGCGGAAACTATGCGGCAGCCTGGGCCATGCGGCGCGGCTATCCGATCTGGATGTTGCTCGCGATCGGGGCCGGCGGCATGGCCGCCATGGAGATCGGCATGTATTCGAGCGCCGTGCCGGATGTGCTCAAGCTCGTCTTCGCCCTGGTGTTCGGACTTGCCGGCGGACTCATTCCCGCCTCCGCGCTCGCCGCCGCTCCGATCTATGCGCCGAGCGTCGCCCAGGTTGGAACCATGAGCGGCCTGATGGTCATGGCGACCAACGCCGGGCAGCTCCTTGGGCCGCCGGCACTGGCTGCCGCCCGCGAACAGGCGGGAACCTGGGACGGAACGCTTTGGCTCGTCCTCGCGTTGGCGGCGGCAGGCCTCGCCATGGCGATGCTTTCGCGGCCGATGGAGCTCCATGCCGCGCGACAAGGGGCGTGACATCCGATCGCGGCTCGGCTTGTCGGGGCGAGGGGCCGCGCTTGGCCCGGGGCGACCCGTGGGCGGCGAAACAAAATGCCCCTCGACCCCCCGCGTCACGCAATTGTCGGGGTTGGGCGAAGGAAAGAATTGCAATCTTCCGCGTTATAGGACAGTATTGCTGTCCCAATCGGCGATCCACACCGCGTGGGTGGGGCGTGGTTTTGCGTTGCACGATGCCCTTGCGCGTGCGGCAAACGGCGCTCAACATGAGCAGCACAGCGAGGTGCCGGCAAGCGGCCCGCGAGAAGGCTGCCCTCAACTCTGGTTCGCCTTGGGCCGCAGCTCCGACCGGTGCTGAGGAAGAGAACGCGATTTCCCGGTCCAGGCCGGGCGAAAGTGGAGCGCATGAGCGAGCACGCAAGACGGGGAAGCGGAGGCGGAGCCGGCGCTGCGCCCGTTGACGCGCGCTTGCACCAAGGCGGTCGTGCCGCTTTCGCCGATCCGAGCCTGAGCGCGGAGCACGGGCTGCACAATCCGTCGCTCGAGAGGGATTCCTGTGGCGTCGGCTTCATCGCCGACATCAAGGGACGCAAGTCGCACAAGATCGTCGAGGATGCGCTCACCATCCTGCTCAATCTCGAGCACCGCGGCGCGGTTGGCGCCGACCCGCGCGCGGGCGACGGTGCCGGCATTCTGACGCAGATCCCGCACGCGTTCTTCGCCCGCAAGGCGCGCGAACTCGGCATCACCCTGCCCGCCCCCGGCCAGTACGGCATCGGCGTCTTGTTCATGCCGCGCGACGCCGAGCGGCGCGAGATCGTGCGCAGGACCTGGGAGCAGGTGGCCAAGCAGGAGGGCCTCACCATCCTCGGCTGGCGCACCGACATACCGACCGACAACTCCACGCTCGGGGAATCGGTCAAACCCACCGAGCCGGTGCACATGCAGGTGTTCATCGGCCAGGGGAACAAGCGCCTGTCGGAGGACGATTTCGAGCGCCGTCTCTACATCCTGCGCAAGGCGATCTCCTCCACGATCTACCAGCAGTACGAGCGGCGGTTGTCCGGCTATTACCCGGTGTCGGTGTCGTGTCGCACCGTCATCTACAAGGGCATGTTTCTCGCCGACCAGCTCGCCACCTATTATCCCGACCTGCACGAACCGGATTTCGAGAGCGCGCTTGCGCTCGTGCACCAGCGCTTCTCCACCAACACGTTTCCGACGTGGTCGCTCGCCCACCCCTACCGGATGATCGCCCACAACGGCGAGATCAATACGCTGCGCGGCAACAACAACTGGATGGCCGCGCGGCAGGCTTCCGTGTCGTCGAAGCTCTACGGCGACGACATCCACAAGCTTTGGCCGATCTCCTACGAGGGCCAGTCCGACACCGCCTGCTTCGACAACGCACTCGAATTCCTGGTGCAAGGCGGCTACCCGCTCGCGCACGCGGTGATGATGATGATCCCCGAGGCCTGGGCCGGCAACCCGCTGATGGACGAGGAGCGGCGCGCCTTCTACGAGTACAACGCGGCGCTGATGGAGCCCTGGGACGGCCCTGCCGCCATCGCCTTCACCAACGGCCGGCAGATCGGTGCCACGCTTGATCGCAACGGGCTTAGGCCGGCGCGCTACCTCGTCACCCGCGACGATCGAATCATCATGGCCTCGGAGATGGGCGTGTTGCCGATCCCCGAGCGCGACATCGTGCAGAAGTGGCGGCTGCAGCCGGGCAAGATGCTGCTCGTCGATCTCGACCAGGGACGGCTGATCCCGGACGAGGAACTGAAATCGACGCTCGCCCGCAGCCATCCCTACCGCGAGTGGCTCGACCGTACGCAGATCGTGCTCGAGGACCTGCCGCCCGCGCGCAACGCGCCGCCGCGGTCCAACCTCGCCCTGCTCGATCGGCAGCAGGCCTTCGGCTACACGCAGGAGGACCTCAAGCTCTTGATGACGCCGATGGCGCTGCAGGGGGAGGAGGCGGTGGGCTCCATGGGCAACGACACGCCGATCTCGGCGCTGTCGGACAAGCCCAAGCTCCTGTTCACCTATTTCAAGCAGAACTTTGCGCAGGTCACGAACCCGCCGATCGATCCGATCCGCGAAGAACTGGTGATGAGCCTGGTCTCGATCATCGGCCCGCGGCCCAACCTGTTCGATCTCGAGGGACTGTCGCGCTCCAAGCGGCTCGAGGTGCGTCAGCCGATCCTCACCGACGACGACCTGGAGAAGATCCGGGAGATTTCCGACGTCGGCGACGGCCATTTCAAGTCGCTGACGCTCGACACCACCTGGCCCGCCGACAAGGGTGCCGCGGGGCTCAAGCCCGCGCTGGATGAGCTGTGCGCGCAGGCCGAACGGGCGGTGCGCGAGGGCATCAACATCATCATCCTGTCGGATCGGCTTGCCGGCACCGATCGCATTCCCATTCCCTGCCTGCTGAGCTGCGCGGCGGTGCATCACCACCTGATCCGCAAGGGGTTGCGCACCTCCGTGGGCCTCGTGGTCGAATCGGGCGAACCGCGCGAGGTGCATCATTTCGCCTGCCTTGCCGGCTACGGGGCCGAGGCGATCAACCCGTATCTCGCCTTCGAGACGCTGGTCGCCATGCGCGAGCAGCTGCCGCAGAAGCTCGACCCCAAGGAAATCATCAAGCGCTACATCAAGTCGATCGACAAGGGCCTGCTCAAGGTGATGTCCAAGATGGGCATCTCGACCTACCAGTCGTACTGCGGCGCGCAGATTTTCGACGCGGTCGGGCTGCGGGCGGAATTCGTGGACACCTATTTCACCGGCACCGCCACCCGCATCGAGGGCGTGGGCCTCACCGAGATCGCCGAGGAGAGCGTGCGCCGCCACCGCGACGCCTTCAGCGAGGCGCCGATCTATCGCACCATGCTCGACGTGGGCGGCGACTATGCCGTGCGCGTGCGCGGCGAGGATCACGTGTGGAACGCCACCACGGTCTCCACGCTACAGCATGCGGTGCGCGGCAATTCCTATGAGAAGTATCGCGCCTTCGCCAAGGTCCTCAACGAGCAGTCGGAAGCGCTCGTCACCATCCGCGGCCTGTTCCGCATCAAGGGTGCCGAGGAGGACGATCGCAAGCCGGTGCCGCTGGAGGAGGTCGAGCCGGCCAAGAACATCGTCCGGCGCTTCTCCACCGGCGCCATGAGCTTCGGCTCGATCTCGCGCGAAGCACACACCACGCTTGCCATCGCCATGAACCGGATCGGCGGCAAGTCGAACACCGGCGAGGGCGGGGAGGAATCCGATCGCTTCAAGCCGCTGCCGAACGGCGATTCCATGCGGTCGGCCATCAAGCAGGTCGCCTCCGGCCGCTTCGGCGTCACCACCGAATACCTCGTCAATTCCGACGTCATGCAGATCAAGATGGCGCAGGGCGCCAAGCCCGGCGAGGGCGGGCAATTGCCGGGGCACAAGGTCGACAAGATCATCGCCAAGGTGCGCCATTCGACGCCGGGCGTCGGCCTGATCTCGCCGCCGCCGCACCACGACATCTATTCGATCGAGGACCTCGCGCAACTCATCTTCGATCTCAAGAACGTCAATCCGCGCGGCGACGTCTCGGTGAAGCTCGTCTCCGAGGTCGGCGTCGGCACGGTCGCCGCCGGCGTGTCGAAGGCGCGCGCGGACCACGTCACCATCGCCGGATTCGAAGGCGGCACCGGCGCCTCCCCGCTCACCTCGATCAAGCATGCCGGCTCGCCCTGGGAGATCGGACTCGCCGAGACGCACCAGACGCTCGTCGCCAACCGCCTGCGCGGCCGGATCGCGGTGCAGGTCGACGGCGGCGTGCGCACCGGCCGCGACGTGGTGATCGGCGCGCTGCTCGGCGCCGACGAGTTCGGCTTCTCCACCGCCCCGCTGATCGCGCTCGGCTGCATCATGATGCGCAAATGCCACCTCAACACCTGCCCGGTGGGAGTGGCAACCCAGGATCCGGTGCTGCGCAAGCGTTTTACCGGCCAGCCCGAACACGTTATCAACTACTTCTTCTTCGTCGCCGAAGAGGTGCGCGAACTGATGGCGCAGATGGGCTACCGCACCTTCAACGAGATGATCGGCCAGATGCAGATGCTCGATCAGCGCCGGGCGATCGAGCACTGGAAGGCCAAGGGTCTCGATTTCTCGCGGCTGTTCACCAAGCCGGTCGCGCCGGAGGGCGTCGCGATCTACAATTGCGAAAAGCAGGATCACAAGATCCACGACGTCCTGGACCGCAAGCTGATCGCGCAGGCACAGGCGGCGCTCGACCGCGGCGCGCCGGTGCGGCTGTCGGCCACGATCCGCAACATCGATCGCACCGCCGGCGCGATGCTCTCGGGCGAGGTTGCCCGCCGCTACGGCCACGAGGGCCTGCCCGACAACACCATCAACGTCAGCCTGAAGGGCACGGCCGGCCAGAGCTTCGGCGCCTGGCTCGCCAAGGGCGTCACCTTTGAGCTCGAGGGCGATGCCAACGACTATGTCGGCAAGGGGCTGTCCGGCGGACGCATCGTGATCCGGCCGCCGGACGACTCTGGGATCGTGCCCGAGGAATCGATCATCGTCGGCAACACCGTGCTCTATGGGGCGATCGCCGGGGAGTGCTATTTCCGCGGCGTCGCCGGCGAACGCTTCGCCGTTCGCAACTCCGGCGCCATCGCCGTGGTCGAGGGCGCCGGCGACCATTGCTGCGAGTACATGACCGGCGGTGTCGTGGTGGTGCTCGGCCGCACCGGCCGCAACTTCGCCGCCGGCATGTCGGGCGGCATCGCCTATGTGCTCGACGAGGACGGAACGTTCGCGCAGCGCTGCAATCTCGCCATGGTCGAGCTTGAGCCGATCCCGGCCGAGGAGGAGATCAGCGAGAAGATCTTCGGCCACACCAACGACCTGGAGGCGCACGGCCGCGTCGATGTGTCGGCCGACATGACGCGCTACGATGCGGAACGGCTGCGTATCCTCATTGGCCGCCACGCCCGTTTCACCGGCTCGCGCCGCGCCGCCGCGATCCTCGCCGACTGGAATTCGTACCTGCCGAAGTTCCGCAAGGTCATGCCGATCGAATACCGCCGCGCGCTCGAAGAAATGAAGAAGGAACAGGCGGCCGCCATGCAGGCCGCTGAGTGACGGCGGATGGGCAAGGTTACGGGCTTTCTGGAGTTCGAGCGCCACGACCGGGCCTACCAGCCGGTCGAGGAGCGCATTCGGCATTGGCACGAGTTCGTGCTGCCGATGCCGGAGCAAGCCATTCGCGAGCAGGCGGCGCGCTGCATGAATTGCGGCGTGCCCTATTGCCACGGCACCAACTTGGTCACCGGCGCGCCCACCGGCTGCCCGGTCAACAACCAGATCCCCGACTGGAACGATCTCGTCTACCTCGGCCAGTGGGAGGAGGCGGCACGCAACCTGCACTCCACCAACAATTTTCCCGAGGTGACGGGCCGCGTCTGCCCGGCGCCCTGCGAGGCATCCTGCACGCTCAACATCGACGACAATCCGGTCACCATCAAGACCATCGAATGCGAGATCGCCGACCGCGCCATCAAGAACGGCTGGATCAAGCCGGAGCGCTATCGCGACAACACCGGCAAGAAGGTGGCGATCGTCGGCTCGGGCCCGGCGGGCCTCGCCTGCGCACAGCAGCTCGCGCGCGCCGGCCACGAGGTGCACGTCTACGAAAAGCACGCCAAGGCCGGCGGCCTGATGCGCTACGGCATTCCCGACTTCAAGATGGAAAAGGGGATCCTCGACCTGCGCATCCGCCAGATGGAGGCGGAGGGCGTCATCTTTCATTACGGTGCGCACGTCGGCGTCAATCTGCCGGCGGAAAAGCTGATCGCCGAATACGATGCGGTTGCGCTTGCCGGCGGTGCTGAGAAGCCGCGTGACCTGCCCATCCCCGGCCGCGAGCTCAAGGGCATCCATTTCGCCATGGATTTCCTGCCGCAGCAGAACCGCCGCGTGAGCGGCGAACCGCTCGGTCCGGTCGAGCCGATCTTGGCCACCGGCAAGCACGTGGTGGTGATCGGCGGCGGCGACACCGGCTCCGACTGCATCGGCACTTCGATCCGCCAGGGCGCGCTGTCGGTGACCAACTTCGAGATCATGCCGAAGCCGCCCGAGCACGAGAACAAGCCGCTCACCTGGCCGCTGTGGCCGCTGAAGTTGCGCACCTCGTCGAGCCACGAGGAAGGCGCCGAGCGCGATTTTGCGGTCCTGACCATGCGCTTCTCCGGCGAAAACGGCCACGTGCGCAAGCTGCACTGCGCGCGCGCCGATGCCAACTTCAAGCCGGTGCCCGGTACCGAGTTCGAGGTCCACGCCGACCTCGTGCTGCTCGCCATGGGCTTCGTGCATCCGGTGCACGAGGGCATGCTGAGCGCGCTCAAGCTTGCGCTTGATGCGCGCGGCAACGTCAAGGCGGACACGCTGTCGTATCAGGCCTCGCTGCCCAAGGTGTTCGCCTGCGGCGACATGCGCCGCGGCCAGTCGCTGGTGGTCTGGGCCATCCGCGAAGGCCGCCAGTGCGCGCACGCCATCGACAAGGTCCTGATGGGTTCGACCATCCTGCCGCGCTGAGGCATGTCGCGGTGAAGCGAACGCCGTCGGCCGGTCAAGGCATGCGGTCAATGCCAGGACGCGAGAAAATGCCCTCCGCTCCGCCGCGCCGGGATGTGAGGGAGGGGCGGTGCCGCGCTTGCGCCGACGGCGACCACCTGAACCTTTCCGGCGTGTGGCCGTGCCTCAGCGGCCGAACGGCAGGATCGAAAACTGCCTGGTGTTGGTGTTGGTCGTGCGCCGCTGCGGCGGCGGCGAAGCCGCGGCGCGTCCGGTGGTGCGCCGGGCACTGCTTGTTGCGATCGCGCGCGTGTCGACCTTGGGCGCCGAGACGGTGGCTTCCGCGGCGGGCCGCATGACCGGCACCGGGTCGGTCGTGGTCGCGACCACGGGATCGGAGCCGAACGGCGCAACCCCGCGCCGCGGCCAGACGAAGTCGTCGCTGCGTCCGGCCGGCGGCGGCAGCGCCTCGCCCTTGACCAGGACGCGGCTGACCGAAGGCAGGGTGACCGGCGTGCGCGCGTCGCTGCCGCCGGCCAATCCCTCGGCGGCGCTTGGGATTGCAGTCAGCGGAATGACCGGCCCCGCAAGCGGGCGCGCGGCGAGCGTCCCCGGACGCGCGACCGGCTGCTGCACCGGCGGCTCGCTGGTCGGCAGGGCCACGGTGCCGAGCCCGCGCGCGATCACGCGGCGGATTTCGCGCTCGACGTAGTGCGCAAGCTTGCGTGCACCCGCCTTGGTAAAATGCACGCCATCGCTCACGCGCAGCCGGCGGGTCTGGCCTTCAAAGTCGGGCCCGTGCACCACATAGCGCCCGTTCTCATCCACGAAGCCATCCCAGACATCGATGTAGGTGATGCCGGCCTTCTCCGCGCGGGTGCGGAAAATGTCGTTGAGATAGAGCATGTCGCTCGTGGACTTCGGTCCGCGCAAGGAAGGAAGCCCGACCCAGAACACCGGCACCCCGCCGCTCTGCAACGCCGCGATCGTGGCATCCACGCGCTTGGTGTATTGCTCGGCCCATTGCTCGGTCCGGAACTCGTAGGTCTCGAAGCTGCCGCGGCCGCGCTCGGGCGCAGCGATCGCCGGCTGATCGGGCACGTCCTGCCCTTCGCGCGGCATATCGGCATGCTCGCCGGCGGCCGTGCCCGACGGCGGCACGATGGCGAGCGGCGGCGATCCGCCGGCCCCGCCCGGCTGGCGCGTCGCAAGCCGCTCGCGGATCGCCTGGCGGTCATGCAGGCCGACCATCATGATCACGAACCTGGGCTTTTCGGCCGCGATCGCTTCGCGCACCACCTGCGCCCAGTTCAGGTTCTCGTTGCGGGCGTCGTAGCGAATGAGCCCGGAGGCCGCGCGATTTTTGCGCACCACGCCGAATTCGGGCGTTTCCGCCAGCGCATCCTCCAGGCCGTAGGCGAGCCAGTCGGCCATGGAATCGCCAAACACCACGATGGTGCTGGTGGGTGCGGTGTCCACCTTGCGCGGCGGCGGGGCGCGGGTGAAATCGGCCGGCCGTTCGGCGGGCGCATAGCGCGGCGCCGAGAACGGCCCGAAGAACGTGTCGAAGATCGAGCGTCCCTGTGCCAGCGCCGGGGCCGCAAGCACCACAAGCGCGAGCGTGGCGCCAACCCCGAGGCCGATCGCGCCGCTCCAGCCAATCCGTTGTGTACGCTTGGCCTTTCCCGCCGCCATGGATTGCCGCCGATCGCTGGACAGGGCCTCCGCGAGCCCCTCGCGGGACCGCCACGGCCGCTATCGACCGCCAATCGGCCGGGCTTGTCAACCCGCCCGCCGCGGCGTGGTTACCTGTGCAAAGGTTGCAAAGGTCAAGGGCTGCGCAGCCGCGCGAGAATCGCCGCGCTGGCGAAGCCGTCCGGCACGAGCCCGATCGAGGCCTGGTAATCGCGCACGGCGGCGCGGGTCTTCGGCCCGATGCGGCCGTTCGGCTCCCCGACGTTGAAGCCCCTGCGCAGCAGCAGTTCCTGCAGCTCACGCCGCTCGGCGAGCGTGAGCACCGGCTCATGCCGCGGCCACGGTTGGACGAACGGCGCGCCGCCGCGCAGCCGGTCGGCGAGATGGCCGATGGCGAGCGCATAGGCTTCGGCGGGATTGTAGCGCATGATCACGCGGAAATTGTGCAGCATCAGGAAGGCCGGGCCCTGGCTGCCCGCCGGCAGCAGCAGGAACGCCTGGTCGGTGGGCCGCGGGAAGGCGCCGCCCGTAGCGCGCCGCAGACCCAGCGCCTCCCATTCGCGCAGGGTCAGACGGCGCGAGCGGTCTGCCAGCAGATAGTCGAAGCCCTTGGGCAGCACGACCTCGTAGCCCCAGGTCGCGCCCGCAACCCACCCGTCCTTTTTCAGATTGTTGGCGGTGGACGCAAACAGATCGGCAAATGAATCGACAACGTCGCGGCGGCCGTCGCCGTCGAAATCGACGGCGTAGCGCTTGAACGCCGTGGGCATGAACTGGGTCGGCCCGAAGGCCCCGGCCCAGGAGCCCTTGAGCTGCTCGGGACGCACGTCGTTGCGCTGCAGGATTTCCAGTGTCGCGAGAAATTCGTCGCGGAAATACGCCTGCCGGCGTCCGACACAGGCGAGCGTCGCGGTGGAGCGGATCACCGGCCGGTCCCCTCCGAGCGTGCCGTAGTTCGACTCCACGCCCCAGATGGCGACAAGGACGTGGCGATCGACGCCATAGGCCCTCTCGACCCTGTCAAGCGTGGGCTTGTGCTTGGCGAGCAGTTCACGTCCGGTCTGGATGCGGGCATCGCTCACCAGGATGTCGAGGTAGTCCCACAGCGCCTTGGTGAATTCCGGCTGCGCGTCGAGCAGGTCCATGATGCGCAGATCGGGCGTGAGCCCGCGCACATGCTGCTCGAAGGTCGCGCGCGAGACGCCGCGTTTGGCGGCCAGCGGCCAAAGCTGCTCCAGGCAGGACTCGAAATGGGCGGCGGCGTGGCGGATGGCGCTCGCCTGCATCAGGGGATGCCCCGAGGAGCCCGACTCCCCGCTCCACTCCCTGGGCACATTCGGCGCAGTGGCCGGTGCCGGTGTTGCGGCGACACCGGGCACGGCCGAAACCGGCGCGGATGCCCGGCCGACCGGGAGGGGCGGGTCGATCCTGCCGCCCTGGGCCAGGCTTGCCTCGGCCGCCCCGAGCACGACCGCGGCCGCGAGCACGAAACGCCGCAACCATGAGCGTGAAACCATCTGCACGTTCAGCCTCGGACCATCAGTCATGGGCGGAGGACCCCGATCCGCTTGCGCGTCCCGGCCAGCAAGATGCACGCCATTGGGGCAGGATGTGGTTGAGGCAGGGTTAACCCCGCACGGCGGCATCGTCCGTACGATAGCGCCCCGCGAACGGAATTCATCGGCCCCCGCGCAGGCGCGCGGTCAACTCCGGCGACGGGTACGAATCCGCTGGCAGGCCAAGCTTGAGCTGGGCCTGCTTGACTGCAGCGCGCGTCACGGCCCCGAGCCGCCCATCGGCCTCACCGCTGAGGAAGCCGCGCGCGATCAGCAGTCGCTGCAGCTCCTGCACCTGCTGCGCATTGGGCACCTCGACAGGCCCGTTGCCCGAACCAACCGGCGGTGCGCCGGCAAGCCGGGTCGCAAAATAGGCCGCAGTGGTGGAATAGACGATCGCCGCATTCCATTCGATGTAGGCCTTGAAGTTCGGGTAGGCGAGGAAGGCCGGGCCGTTGCGTCCCATCGGCAGGATCAGCGAGGCCGGCAGGGTGTCGGCCGGCAGGTTGCCGTGCGCCGCGCGTACGCCCCAGCGCACCCATTGCGCGCGCGGATGCTGGATCGCGAGATCGGCCTCGTGCCAGGGCATCTCGGCCGGCACCCGCACCTCCTGCAGCCAGGGCTGCCCGCGCTGCCAGCCGAAGCTCTTCATCAGGTTGGCGGCGGAGGCGAGCGCGTCGGGCACGCTGCGAATCATGTCGACGCGCCCGTCGCGGTCGAAATCGACGCCGTGCTTGTAGTAGTCGGACGGCGTGAACTGGGTGGGGCCGAGTTCGCCCGCCCAGTTTCCGATCATCTCCTCCGGGCGCAGGTCACCGCGCTCAACGATGCGCAAGGCGTCGAGCAGTTGCCGGCGAAAGAAATCCGGACGCCGGCAGTCGTAGGCGAGCGTGGCCACCGAGCGGATGATGTTGTAGTTCGCGCCCTTGTAGGCGCCGTAGTCGCTCTCAAGACCCCAGAGCGCGGCCACCACTGCCGGCGGCACGCCGAAGCGCTGCTCGATCGCGGCGAACAGCCTCGCATGCGCCTTCAACTGCTTCAGCCCGTTCTGATAGCGGCCGCCGCCCGTCATGCGGCCGGCAAACTGGAGAAAGCTTTGGGTGAAGACACCCTGCCCGCTGTCGCGCCGAATGATTGCGGGATCGAAGGTCACGCCGTCCAGCGTGGCCGCGATCACCTGGCGCGAAATGCCCTGCGCTGCCGCCTCCTGCTTGAATTCGGCAAGCCAGCGCTCGAAGCTGCCGGTGTTGCGGCAGCGCGCCGCCGCCTCGGCCGCCCCCGGCAGGAGCGTGCACGCAAGCAACATCGCTGCGATCAGCCCCGCTCCTCGTTTGCGCATCACCGCCGCCTCTGCCATCGGAATGGAACGTGAATTTTCGGACCGACTTGTTACCATGAGGTTGGCAGACCGAATGCGGTCAAAGCATGGACGGGCAAGAACCTTTGAAACATTTGGGCTTTTCGGCGCCGTCGCGGCGGTCCCAACGCGCTGGCCTAAGCCCCGCGGCTTGCGCATGATGGCGCCCGCATGAAACCGATTCGCAAAGCCATCTTCCCGGTCGCCGGCCTCGGGACGCGGTTTTTGCCCGCCACCAAGGCGATGCCGAAAGAGATGCTGCCGGTGGTGGATCGCCCGCTGATCCAGCATGTGGTGGACGAGGCGCGCGAGGCCGGCATCGAGCACTTCATCTTCGTCACCGGGCGCAACAAGGCGGTGATCGAGGATCATTTCGACCGCCAGTTCGAACTCGAAGTGACCTTGAGGGAGCGCAACAGGCTCTCCGACCTGGCGCTGCTGTCGAGCGATCTGCCGGAGGCGGGCACCGCAAGCTTCACGCGCCAGCAGTCGCCGCTCGGGCTTGGCCATGCCGTCTGGTGCGCGCGCGAGCTCGTGGGCCACGAGCCGTTCGCGCTGCTCCTGCCCGACGTGCTGGTGCAGCACAAGCCCGGCTGCCTCGCGCAGATGATCGCGGCCTACCGGGAGCTCGGCGAAACCTGCAACGTGATCGCGGTCGAGGAGATGCCGCTCGAGCGCATTCACATGTATGGCGTGGTGGGCGTCGGCGCGGCCAGGGGGCGCTGCTTTGCGATCACCGAGATGGTGGAGAAGCCCAAGCGCGAGAAGGCCCCGTCCAATCTCATCATCACCGGCCGCTACATCCTGCAGCCGGAGATATTTGCGCTCTTGGAGACGCAGCAGCGCGGTGCAGGCGGCGAAATCCAGATCACCGATTCCATGATCCGGCTCGCCGCCGCGCAGCCGTTCTATGGGCTTAAGTTTCAAGGGCGCAGCTTCGATTGCGGCTCCAAGATCGGTTTTCTGGCCGCCAATGTCGCCTATGCGCTCGCGCGCGAGGACATTGCTCCGACATTCCGCGCCGAGATCAGGGGTCTGTTGGGCGAAGCCTGAACCGCACCGAGCGGCGGGAGCGGCGCCCGTGCCGCACCGTCGCCACTGGCATGCGGCGTCGTGCGCTTTTCAGCACAGGCAAGGGCTGCTCAGCGCTGAAACTTCAGGCCGAGGAGAAAGATGTTGGCGTCGTAATCGACGCCCGGCACGTTGGAGGCGAGCCATTCGTAGCGGTATTCTCCCTTCACTCCCACCTCGCGATTGACCTTGTAGAGCAAGGCCGCACCGAGCGAAGCGCGCGTGTCGTTGCGCCCGAGGCCCACATAGTCGTCCTGACCGTAACCGAACTTCAGCGTGCCGATCAGCCAGCGGCGGAAGGCATGATCGATCTGCACGCCGACGTCGCGCCGCAGCGCTCCCGACACGCCCGGCAGCGTCGATTCCTCGGCGCGCGAGGTCGCAGTCAGGGTTGCGGTGGTCAGGCCGCTCACCGTCCAGACCAGCGAGGCATCGGCCACCACGCCGCGCAGATCCGCCAGCGCTGGGTCCCGATAGGATCGCGTTTGGTAACCGACCGACACTTCGCCGGTGAGCCTGCGCGCCAGCTCGAACGTGCTGCCGACCCGCGGCGTCAGCGCGCGCGAGTCGCGGGCAAAGCCGTTGTTGTCGATCGGCTGCTCGTGGCGGCGCGTGTCCGCGCCGATCTCGGCAAACGGCTTGACGCCCGGCATGACCTCGTAGCTCGCGCGCAGCTTGCCGCCGTACTGATCGTAGTTGCGGTCGCGGTTGCTCGCGGTCGTACCGTCGGTCAGCGTTGAATCCTCGTAGCGGGTGCTGTCCATGCTGCCGCTCAACGCGATCTCCAGCCGGTTGAAGCGCTGTGTCAGTCCGACGGTGCTGCCGTAGGAGTAGTAGATCGGCAGCCGGGCGAGATCGGCGCGAAGATTGGGGCTGCCCGGATTGTCGGTGGCGAGGTAGAGCCGGCTCTCGCTGTTGATGCTGGTGTCGCGCGAAAGGTCGAAGCGTGTGAAGGTCTTGCCGTCGAAGAGCGGCCGGTTGATCTGCGAGGCGGAATCGTAATCGGTATAGCTGCCGCGCAGGTTGGCGCCGAACTCATGCCGCGTCCATTGCGAGCGCAGCTGCAATTCGGGCGCGACCACGGTGAAGGCCGAGCCGCTGCCATTGCGCACGCGCACGGGATTGGTGTCGAAGCCGCGGGAAATCTCGATGGCAGGCCGCAGCATGAAGCTGCCGACGCGCAGACCGAGCGGCTCGAACGGATCGCCGGAAGGCGGCGGCCGCCGCCGCTGTGCATCGGGCGGCCGGTAGGCTTCGGCATAGGCCGCGCGCGCGGCGACCTGCGGGGCGGTGGTGTGACCCCCATGCTGCTGGGGCGGTCCCGGCGGCGGCGGCGGAGGCGGCGCAGGCGGATGTGCCGCGCCGGGCTTGCTTCGCGCTGCTTTTTTCTTCCCGGGCTGCCCGCTCGCGGCCTCAAAGCCGGTGTCGCCCGCTCCGGATGGTATTGGCTCCGCAGGTTCCGCCTGAGCGCCAAGCCGCCTCGGAGGCTCGGGCGGACGCCCGAACCGTTGGCGATGGCGCGGATCGGTCAGAGCGGGCGTCAGCGGGGAATCGGAGTAGGTCTGGGCGATGCCTGCCGACGCAAGCCAGAGCGGAGCCGACGCCGCCGCGAGCGCGCCAAGCGCATATCCAAGACGCTGGGAACGGCGGCGCGGCAGCGGCGGCCTCCTGAAGACGCGGCCTTCCGGAACAGGGGTCGCGCCGGCGCGCACGCCGCCCGGGCCTGGCGGCGGACAATCGCCGGCGGCCGGCCGCAGGCCCGCGGCCGGCTGGTTAACAGGGTTTAAAGTTTCGTGGTTAACGAGTGCTTATCGGCATGCAGCCGCGGCGGTGCCCGCGGCATCGAGGCGCATCGGTCAGACCCAGCCCATGAGTTCGCGCCGCACCAGATGCTCGATCAACGCCATGCCCGCATCACTGTCGTTCAGGCAGGGGACCGCCGCGAAGTTCTCCCCGCCGTTTGCGCGGAAATAGCCGGCGTTCTCGATTGCGATCTCCTCCAGCGTCTCGAGACAATCGGCGGCAAAGCCCGGCATCACCACGGCGAGGTTCTTCACCCCGCCTTGCGCAAGACCTCTCACCGTCTCGTCGGTGTAGGGCCTGAGCCATTCCGCCCGGCCGAACCGCGACTGGTAGCTGAGCATCAGGCGGCGCGCATCGAGCCCAAGACGCGCGCGCAACAGCGCCACCGTGGTTTCGCAGTGGCGCGGATAGGGATCGCCCTGGTCCGCGTAGGACCGTGGAATGCCGTGGAAGGAGGCCAGGATGACGTCGGGCGCAAACGGCAACCGCGCAAGCTCGCTCTCGATCGATTGCGCCAGCGCTTCGATATAGACCGGATCGTCATAGTAGGGCGGCACGACGCGCAGCGTCGGCTGGTCGCGCAGCGCGCTGAGCGCGGCGAAGGCGGCGTCGCAAACGGTGGCCGTGGTCGCCCCGGCATACTGCGGATAGAGCGGCAAGAGCAGGATTCTCTCGCAGCCGGCCTTGGCCAGCGCCTCGATGCGCGAGGGAAGCGAGGGATTGCCATAGCGCATGGCCCAGTCGACGACGATCCCCGATTGCGGCGAGCCGAGCCGTTCGCGCAACTTGCCGGCCTGCGATCGGGTGATGGTCTTGAGCGGGGATTCGTTTCTCTCCCGGTTCCAGATCTTCTCATAGTCGAGCCCCCGGCGGCGCGGCCGGCGCGGCAGAATGATGACGTTGAGAATGAATTTCCAGACGAGCCCCTGGTCCTCGATCACCCGCGGATCACTCAGGAATTCGCGCAGATAGCGGCGCACCGAAGCGGGATCGGTGGCGTCGGGCGTACCGAGATTGACGATGAGGACGCCGATGCGGCCGCCGGCCGGACCGCGCGCGGCCGCATCGACCGATCGCACCGTTTCAAGCCGGTTCATGGCAGTGCTTTCGCATGGCCCCGAGAATAGCCGGGCCGCATCCCCGCGTGCTAGAGCAAGCCCCCCGAACCGCCGGAGCGCGCATAATGAATCACGTTTCTCGCCGCCTGGTCGCGGCCCTGGGACTGCTTGTCCTCATCGCCGGCACGGCGTTGGCCGAGAGCGCGAAGATCACCTTCGTGCTGATGAACGACATCTACCAGATGGGCGATACGCTCATGCCGGACGGCCGCCGCCGCGGCGGATTTGCCAGGCTTGCGGCGGTGGTGAAGGCCGAGCGCGAGCGGGCTGCGGCTGCGGGCGCCCAGGTGGTGCTGGCGCATGGCGGCGACACGCTGTCGCCGTCGCTGATGTCGGGAATCGACCAGGGCGCCCATATCGTTGCGCTTACCAACATGATCCGGCCCGACATTTTCGTGCCCGGCAACCATGAGTTCGACTTCGGCAAGGCCGTGTTCCTCAAGCGCATGGGCGAGGCAAGATTTCCGCTCTACGCCGCCAACCTGCAGGCGGCCGACGGCACGCCGCTGCCGGGCTTCCGCGACCGCGCGATCATCGAGGTGGGCGGCGTGCGCCTGGGGCTCAGCGGGGCCGCCCACGACGAGACGCCGCGCATGTCCAGCGCGGAAGACCTGCGGTTCTCGCCCTCGGTCGCGGCGATGAAGGAGCAGGCGGCGGCGCTGCGCCGCGAGGGGGCCGACTTCGTGGTGGCGGTGATGCACGCCGATCGCGGCCAGAGCATCGAGCTCGCGGAAAGCCGCGCGGCCGATCTCATCCTCACCGGCCACAACCATGATCTCTATGTAAACTTCGACGGCCGCACCGCCATCGTCGAATCGGCCTATGACGCGCATTACGTGACGCTGGTCGACGTCAGCATCGATGTTGCGCAACGCGATGGCCAACGCGCGGTGACATGGTGGCCGCAGTTTCGCATCGTCGATACCGCAACCGTGACCCCGGACCCCGAGGTTGCGGCGGCAGTCGGCGCGTTCCAGGGCCTGCTCGACCGCGAGCTGGATGTTCCCCTCGCCACCACGGCGGTCGAGCTCGACAGCCGCAACGCCACCGTGCGCACGCGCGAGGCCGCGATCGGCAACCTCATCGCCGACGCCATGCGCGAGAGGACCGGGGCCGATGTTGCGATCATGAACGGCGGCGGCATCCGCGCCGGGCGGCTCTATCCGCCGGGCAGCACCATCACCCGTCGGGACGTGCTGGCCGAACTGCCGTTCGGCAACCGGCTCGTCGTCCTGTCGATTGACGGCCGCGGCCTGTTGCAGGCGCTGGAGAACGGCCTCTCGCGCCTGCCGGCGGCGGCGGGCCGCTTCCCGCAGGTCTCGGGCATCGCAGTGACCTACGACGCAGGCCGTCCGGCCGGCCAGCGCATCTTGACGGTGACAGTGGCGGGCACCCCGCTCGATCCCGCCCGTATCTACCGGGTTGCAACCAATGACTTCCTGGCCCGCGGCGGCGACGGTTACACCACCTTCGCCAGCGCCCCCCGGGCGATCCCGATCGACGATGCGCCGCTTCTTGCCAACGAGGTGATGGCGTATCTGCGCGCCCTTGGCACGGTCCGCATCGGCGCGAGCGGCCGCCTGCTCGCCAGATAAAAAGACGCCGCCACGCGAATGCGCGGCGGCGTCCTGTCAAGACCCGATCAATCAGCGAGCCGGGCGCAATTCCAGCGCGGCCACGCCGGCGGCGACGCTGAGCCCGGTCTGGCCCTGCACGCTCAACGGTTGCAAGGCGAAGGTGTTGTTCGAGCCGCCGACCAGCGCATTGGCGCCGACGCCGACGCCGACCGTGGCGCTTGCCGCCGCGCCCACGTAGTTGCCGGCAAGATCACCGCGCCCGACCTGCCGTGTCGGTGCGAACACCACCCAGGCGACCGCCACCTGCTGGTTGAAGCCGAGATCGACACCCGCCCGGCGCATGGTCGCGCTGTAGGGCTCGGCCCGGCTGCCGTCGGAGGGACGGAAGACGCAATTGAGTTCGGTGACGGAGCCGACGACGAAGGACGTCGTGGAGCCGCGGCAATCGAGCACGCCGACCTCGATCCGGCTCTGCTGGCCTGCGGCCGGCCCAATGGATGCGACCAGCGCCGTTGCCAGCGCCACTGCAGAAAGGCGATTCATCTGGGAACTCCTCCTCAAGCCCGGCGGACCTTACCGCAACCGGGCGACGGCGAAAAGCCGCAAGTCCGATCGTTAACCTTTTCGATTGGGCTTGGCTTCCGGGACCGCCCGAGCGGGCAGCCCACCATGCTGATTCGGCCGTCGCTCGCCGGGCCGGCGCGCGCCGCCCGTTGAACGGCTATTGCAAACTCGCACAGAAGCGCTGGATGCGGCGGCAGGCTTCCTCCAGGTCCTCGGTCCTGGTCGCATAGGAGATGCGGAACGCCGGCCCGTAGCCGAACGGCGTGCCTTGCACCACCGCCACGCCCTCCGCCTCCAAAAGCTCGGTGACGAAGTCCTCGTCGGTCTCGATCGTCTTGCCCGATGGCGCCCGTTTGCCGATCGTGCCCGCGCAGGAAGGATAGACATAGAACGCTCCCTCAGGCTTCGGACAGTGCAGGCCGCGCGACTGGTTGAGCATGGCGACGCACAGGTCGCGCCGCTCCTTGAAGATCTTGTTGTGCTTGGCGATGAAGTCCTGCGGCCCTTCCAGCGCCTCGACCGAGGCCCACTGCGCCACCGCCGTCGGGTTGGAGGTCGACTGCGATTGCAGCATCGCCATGGCCTTGATCAGGTCCTCCCGGCCGCCGGCGTAGCCGATGCGCCAGCCGGTCATGCAATAGGCCTTGGATACGCCGTTGACGGTGAGCGTGCGCTCGTAGAGCCGCGGCTCGAGCGCGGCCGGCGAGTGGAACACGAAGTCGTCGTAGACCAGGTGTTCGTACATGTCGTCGCTCATCACGTGGACGTGCGGGTGCCGCACCAGCACGTCGGTGACGGCCTTGAGCTCATCGCGCGAATAGGCAGCGCCGGTCGGGTTCGACGGCGAATTGAAGATGATCCACTTGGTCCTTGGCGTGATGGCCCGCTCCAGCACCTCCGGCTTCATCTTGAAGCCGTCCTCGATCCGCGTCGGGACCGCCACCGGCTCGCCTCCGGCCAGCAGCACCATGTCCGGATAGCTCACCCAGTAGGGGGCCGGAATCAGCACCTCGTCGCCCGGATTGAGCGTGACCATCAGCGCGTTGAACAGGACCTGCTTGCCGCCGGTGCCGACGATGATCTGGCTCGGCTTGTAGTCGAGGTTGTTCTCGCGTTTGAACTTGCGGGCGACCGCCTGCTTGAGCTCGGGGATGCCGTCGACGGCGGTGTATTTGGACGCCTTGCCGTCCAGGATCGCCTTGATCGCCGCCTGCTTGATGTTGTCGGGTGTGTCGAAGTCCGGCTCGCCCGCGCCGAGCCCGATCACGTCGCGGCCGGCGGCTTTGAGCGCGCGCGCCTTGTCGGTCACCGCGATGGTGGCGGACGGCTTGATGCGTGACAGCGAATCCTTGAGCAAGGCCATGGCAATCTCCGTGCCCCGCAGGGCGCGAAACACCTAGAGCGCCGGGCCGCGAACGGCAAGACGCAATCGGGACATGATGCCATCAATCCGGTTGATGAACCGGCGCGCCGCCGGCGCCCGCGCGTCCGGCGGCGCGGGCGGCTTCACAGGGACGGGAAAATGCGTCAAGACCTCGCCCGGAATGCAAGGTACGGGGCGCGCGCGGCCGGAAGACGACGGACATGAACCCGCACCTCGCCGCCAGGCCGCAGGCCCCCGGCCCCGGCGGCGGGCGCGATCGCGGTCGCGATCTCGGTTTCGGCGTCATCAGCCCTCGCCGGGCATTCGTATCTTTGCATGCGCGGCAGGATCGGCCTGCCGAGCAGGAGCCCACCGCGCGGAAGGAGCGTGCGAGTGAACGTCCTCCTCACGCCAGGACGCATCGGCCCGGTCGAGATCCCCAACCGAATCGTCATGCCGTCGATGACCACCCGCACGGCGGACGGCGACGGCCATGTCACCGATGCCACGATCGCCTACTACATGGCGCGGGTGCGCGGCGGTGTCGGCCTGATCACGGTGGAAATGGCCGCGCCGGAGAAGGTTGGCCGCCACCGCCGACGCGAGATCGGCATCTGGAACGACAGCTTCCTGCCCGGGCTCACGCGGCTCGTGCGTGAGATCCACGGCGGCGGCGCCAGGGCGTCCATCCAGCTCGGCCATGCCGGCGGACACACGCGCGTCGACATCTGCGGCGAGACTCCGATCGCGCCGTCGGCGATTCCTCACCCCGTCTACGAAACCACGTTCCAGGTCATCACCCCGCGCGCCATGACGAAGGCGCGGATCGAGGAGACGACTGCAGCCTATGTCGCCGCCGCCGCACGGGCGCGCGAGGCCGGTTTCGACTGCGTCGAAATCCATGCCGCACACGGCTATCTGATCGCGCAGTTCCACGCCCCGTTCGAGAACCGGCGCACCGACGAATACGGCGGCAGCCTGGAAAACCGCGCGCGCTTCGGCCTCGACGTGCTTCGCGCGGTGAAGAAGGCGGTTCCCGAGCTCGGCGTGATCTACCGCCTGTCGGTCGAGGATTTCTTCGAAGGCGGGCTGACCTTCGCCGAGGGCAGGCAGATCGCGGTCTGGGCCGCCAAGGCGGGGGCCAGCGCCATCCACGTCACCGCCGGCCATTACCGATCCAATCCGACCGCACACCGCATGATCCCGCCCATGAACGAGCCGGATGCGCCGTTCCTCGATTTCGCGGCGCAGGTGAAGAAAAGCGTGCGCGTGCCGGTGATTGCAGTCGGACGGCTGGGTGATCCGGCAATCGCGACCGAGGCCGTCGCAAAGAAGCGCTGCGACTTCGTTGCGCTCGGGCGCGCGCTGATCGCCGATCCGCAATGGGTGGACAAGCTGCGCAATCGCGAGCCGGTGCGCCGTTGTCTCGCCTGCAACAGCTGCATCGATGAGATGCGCGGCGGTGCCGGCATCGGTTGCGTCGTCAACGGCGCCGCCGGACGCGAGACGCTGTTCGCCGCCGCCGCGCCGCCGCAGGGAGAGACCATCGCGGTCATCGGCGCAGGCCCCGCCGGCCTCACCTATGCGTCGCTCGTGGCGTTCGGCAATTCGGTCACGGTGTTCGAGAAGGCTGAGCGGGCGGGCGGTGCCTTTCTCTATGCCGGCAAGGCGCCGATGTTCCAGCAGGTCGCGGCGAACGAGGACGGTCTCACCCGCTATATCGCCGACCTGGTGGCGGCCTGCAGCCGCGAGGGCGTCACCTTCCGCTACGGCATCGACGTGACGCGCGAGCCCGCCGTGCTTGCTCCCTTCACCCGCATCGTCGTGGCGACCGGTGCCGCCTACCGTTTCGGGCTGGGGCCGTTCGTGCCGCTGCTGCTCAACCTCGGCGTCGGGCGCTGGCCGTTCGTGCGTCGGCTTCTGTCCTCGACTCGACTGCGGGAATGGTTCTACCGGCGGGCGCGACGCCCGACCGCCGAGCGCTTCCAGCGGCTCGGCAAGCGCAGCCAGACCGTGATCGTTATCGGCGATGCGGCGCGGCCTGGCAAGGCCAAGGAGGCGATCGCCGACGCCTTCGTGGCCGCGCTCTTGCCCGAAGGCCAGGGCGGCGAGCGCATCCTCTGAAAACCTCGCTGTACGCGCGTCCGCGTCCCGGGCTCGCGTTGCAGCAAAGGCAACGCCGTTGCGGCGGGCAACGCTCTTTTAAGGCCGCAGGAATAGCAGGGAAGCCGGGTCTGCGAGCGGACCCCGGAGACCCGACATGGGCGGCGTTCTCGATCTTCTGCGCACCGGACATTGGCTCAGCCGCGACCGCCTGCGGCTGTGGGGACTTGCGCTTCTTACCGCCTCGGCACTCGGCCTCGTCTTTGTCGTTGCCACTGCGGACGGAATCAATGACTACCAGGGCCGTCCGCTCGGCACCGATTTCTCCAACGTCTATGCCGCCGGCACCTATGTCCTCGAGGGCCAGGCTTCGGCGCCCTTCGACTGGCCCAAGCAATACGCCCGCGAACAGGCCATCTTTGGAGCCAACACGCCGTTCTACGGCTGGCACTACCCGCCGTTCTTCCTGTTCGTCGCCGCCGTTCTCGCGCTCATGCCCTACGCGCTGTCGCTCGCGGTCTGGCAGGCGGCGACATTGCTCCTTTATCTCGGAACGTTGTGCGCGATCCTGCGCGCGACTGCCAAGCAAGCGGGCGCGTGGCCGAACCTGATTACCCGCGATCCGATGTGGCTCGTTGCCGCCCTTGCCTTTCCGGCCGTCTTCATCAACATCGGGCACGGCCACAACGGATTTCTCACCGCGGCGCTGATGGGCGGTGCACTGGTTGCGCTCGACCGGCGGCCCGTCGTGGCCGGAATCCTGTTCGGGATGATGGCCTACAAGCCCCAGTTCGGGCTCTTGATCCCGCTGGCGCTGGCGGCCGGCGGCCGCTGGCGCGCGTTTGCCGCGGCAGCCGCGACTGTGACCGCACTCGCGTTTGCCACGCTGATCGCGTTCGGCCCCGATGTCTGGCGCGCCTTCTTTGCGTCCACCGCGCTGACCCGCGTCGAGGTGCTGGAGCAGGGGGGAACCGGCTGGCACAAGATTCAAAGCGCCTTTGCCATCGTCCGAATGTGGGGTGGCGGCGTCGCGTATGCCTATCTGGTGCAGGGCGCGGTTACGCTCGCCGTTGCCGCGGCGCTGGTCCTGCTGTGGCGCAGCGCCGCTGCCTATCCGCTGAAGGCGGCCGCGTTCTGCATTGCCGCGCTTGTCGCAACGCCCTACAGCCTCGACTACGACCTCGTGGTGCTCGCCCCCGCGCTCGCCTATCTCGCGGCCCACGGCTTCACCCGCGGTTTCGCCGGCTACGAGCGGACGGCCCTCGCCGCGCTTTGGTTCATGCCGCTCGTGGCCCGCACCGTTGCCGATTACGCCCTGCTTCCGCTCGGCGTTCCGCTCATGCTTGCGGTCCTCGGCCTCATCTTGCGCCGCGCCGCGATCGACCTCGGCATTCTGACCGACTGGCAGCCGTCGCCGCACCCGTCGAAATAGATCGCCGCGCCCGTTGCCGGAGAACGGGTCAGAGCGGCTTGCCGCGCCGGACAGAAGCATCTTGCGCGCAACCATGCTGCAACGCACACATCACACTCTTTCATCAGACCGTCGCTTCCCGGCCTTGCATTCGCCGTGCTTTGCTTCTTTATCGCGAGAACAACCGGCGGAAGGCGGCGGGGAAGTTTGCATGTACAAGCTCTACTCGATGCAGCGTTCCGGAAACTGCTACAAGGTCCGGCTTGCGCTTGCGCAGCTCGAAATTCCGCACGACCTCGTCGAGATCGACATCCTCAAGGGCGAGACGCGCACGCCCGACTTCCTGGCCAAGAACCCGAGCGGACATGTGCCGCTGCTCGAAGTTGCGCCGGGGCGCTATCTTGCCGAATCGAACGCGATCCTCTGGTACATCGCCGGCGGCACCGCGCTTGCGCCGGAAGATCGCATCGAACGCGCGCAGGTGCTGCAATGGATGTTCTTCGAGCAGCACAGCATCGAACCCAATCTCGGCGCCGCCTACTTCTGGCTCACGCTGATCAAGGGCGGGCGCGATCTGCAGCGGCACGCGCTCGAGGACTGGACGGAGGAGGGCTATCGGGCGCTCGGCGTGATGGAGCGGCACCTGGCGACCCGCGAGTTCTTTGCCGCCGACCGTTACAGCATCGCCGACATTGCGCTCTACGCCTACACCCACCTGGCGCACCGCTGCGACTTCGACCTGTCGCCGTTCCCGGCGATCCGCGCCTGGCTCGACCGCGTGGCGGCCCAGCCGCGGCACATCCGCATGGACTGGCAGCCGACCACGATTGATGCCGCCGCGCAGTGATCGGTCGGGCCGCAGGCTTGGCCGGCACGCATCGGTGAGCGTTTGGAGGTGGACGCCGTTAACCTTGTGTTAACCGCGGTCACGAAATCGCCGAAGTTCGAGACGGCCTTCGCCAAAGTCCAGCCGAACCTGCGCCGGCATCGCTCGCCATCTTGGTAGACACGCTGATTCGCCGTCAGGTTAAGGCCATGTCCAAGGAATTGATCGAGCGTTCGCGCAAACGCCCCGCCGTTGCCGAACCGGCGCTCGTCGTCACCGCCGCGACGCTCCTCGTCTCGCTCGCGATCGCCGCCGCCACCGTCTCCATCGGCATCGCCCGCGCCGGAACGTTGGAGCAGATCGCCGAAGGCGGCGGGGGACGCTGGGTGCTCGCGATCTTCGTTGCCCTTATCATCGCCGGCATGGGTGCGCTCACCGCCGTCATGGTCGACGACGGTCGCCCGCGCCGCTGAGCGGCGCATCAACGCCGTCGGGACATCACCGCCCGGCCGGGCGCAAAGCCCCTGGCCGCGGCCCGACCGGGCCAATATCCTTGCCGGCGCAAAGTACCGACCCGCAGCGGCATGAATGCTTGCCAGGCCGCCGCCTCACGCACCCCCAGCAAGGACGAGGACCGATGATCGACCTGTACTACTGGACCACCCCGAACGGCCATAAAATCACGATTTTTCTTGAGGAGACAGGACTTCCCTACAAGATCATTCCGATCAACATCGGCAAGGGCGAGCAGTTCAAGCCCGAATTCCTCGCGATCGCGCCGAACAATCGCATTCCTGCGCTGATCGACCGCGACCCGCCCGGCGGCGGCGAGCCGATCTCCGTGTTCGAGTCGGGGGCCATGCTGGTCTATCTCGCCGAGAAGACCGGCAAGTTCCTGCCGAAACAGCCGCGCGCACGCGCCGACGTGATGCAGTGGCTGTTCTGGCAGATGGGCGGGCTCGGACCGATGTCCGGGCAGAACAACCATTTCGCCCACTACGCGGTGGACAAGATTCCCTATGCGATCGATCGCTACCGCAACGAGGTCAATCGCCTCTACGGCGTGATGAACCGCCGCCTCGCCGACCGGCCGTTCCTTGCCGGCGAATATTCCATCGCCGACATGGCCTGCTATCCCTGGGTCGTGCCGCACGAGCGGCAGGGTCAGAAGATTGGCGATTTCCCGCATTTGAAGCGATGGTTCGACACCGTCGCGGCACGTCCGGCGGTGCAGCGGGCCTATGAATGGACGCCCAAGATCAATCCCGGCCAGGGCGGCATTCGCACCGCTGAGGAACGCGCCATCCTGTTCGGCCAGACGGCCGCCTCGATCGAGCAGGCGGCAAAGGCGGCGGCAGCGGCCGCCGTGCGCTGAGCCTGCAAGTCCTGCCGGGCCGGCAACGTCGGAAGACAGCGCGGCGCACACCGATTGGCGTGTGCGCCGCGCCGCAACACTGTTCCGGCAAGCGGGGCGGCCGGCTCAGGCTACTGCTCCTCGCCGCCAATGAAGCCGACGATCTTCCAGCTTCCGCCTTCCTTGCCGTAGCAGATCTCGTCGCCGCCGAGCGGGCTCAGCGCGTCCCCAGACACATAGCCGACCTTGCCGGAGGGCGTGACGATGCGCAGCATCGGGCTGTCGCCGCCGGAGGGCGACTCCTCGGGCAACAGGCGCACGAAGTGCATGCCGAGCTTTTCTTGCACCGGTGAATTGGGCTGCGGGCTCGAGCGCACCTCGATACCGGCCTGCACCGGATAGGCCCACTCGAATTCCTCGGTACCGGTTGCCTTGGCCAGCGCCTCCAGGTCTTCGAACTTGAACTTGGGCGAGCCCGGCGAGCAGATCGTGTCCTTGCGATCCGGGTAGGATTCGCCCGTCGGCTCGGAGGCAAAGCCCGCAAGAACCTCCCAGCCCGAGCCGTCGCTGGCGTCGAGACCGATGGCCTTGGCGAGATTGTCAATGCCCGGTCGCTTCCTGTCGGCCTTGTCGCCCTTCTCGCCGCGCCAGAAGAAGCTGCGCGACACGAGGGCGGCGAGCGCATTACGGTCCTTGCGTTCGGCGATCTCGCCGAGCCGCTTGCGGAAGGCGGCAAGGCTCGGATCCTTCACCTCCGAGGGCGGAGACACCGCAACCGGCTTGTAGGGGCGCGGCGGAGCGACCTTCTGCTGCTGCGGTGCGGGCGCGGCCTGCTGTCCGCGCTGCTGCTGCGGCGGCGCAGCCTGCGACCCGCCGGCCGGCGGCAACTGGCCGGGCCGCGGCAACTGGCTCTGCGCAAGACTTGGGGCGCCTGCAAAAACGAGCGCGGCGGCAGAAATTGCGATCAGGTAACGAGGGCCCATCGGGGCATCTCCTGTGCGCTGCGAGTCCGATGACGGCGATGTAACACAAGAATTGCGTCAGGGTTGCGGCTTCGGCCGAGGTTCTTCGTCGATATAGCCGGCAATCGACCAGCGGCCGAACGCATCCTTGCCGTAGCATATTCGTGCATCGCCGAGCGCGGCGAGGCGGTCGGCGCGAACGAATCCCGTTTCTCCCGCCGGGGCGACGATCCGCGCCCAGCGAGTGAATTCCCGTCGGCCGTCGCCGCCCTCTCCATGCCACGCCAGGACGCGCACGAAGTGCAGGCCCAGCGTCGTGACTTGCACCGCCTCGGCGCGCGGCGCCGGGTGCACCGGGACCTGCTCCGCGCGCGGGTAGGCCCAGGCAGCGCCGTCGGTGAAGGTTTCGTCGAGCAGGCGCGCAAAAGCCACGACATCATAGCGCGGCGGCGCCGGAGCGCAGACGACGCCCGGCCGCGAGACCAGGGGCTCGGCCGACGCTTCGGCGGCAAAACCCGCAAGTCTGTCCCAGCCGGCGCCGTCGTGCGCCTCGAGGCGAACGGCGGCGGCAAGATTGTCCACGCCCGGCCGGCGGCCATCGTTGCGGCGGGCAAAATCGCGTTCCCAAAAGAAGCCCTGCGGCACGACGAGGCGCGCGAGGTCGGCGTAGACGCGGCGGCGCGCGGCGGCAGCAAGCTCCTCCCGCAGCCGTTCAAGCGCGGCATCCCCGGCAGCCGGCGGCAGCATGATTTCGACCGGCCGGTACGGTTTGGGCGGCAAGGCGGACGGCTCCGCGCGGGCGGCGCATGCAGCGACGACGCCGATCATGGCAGCGATGGCAAGGCCCGGCACGGCTCGAATCCGTGCACGGCGGACTCGATCTTGGCCTGCCCCGTGCGGCACGCCTGTGGCCGCGCGCGTTTTCAACCGGGCTGTGGCTGTGCTAGGCGGAGCGTCCCGCCCCGGCTTGCCTGCCCGAGACTGGACAATGCCCGCCATCGTCGCCTCACCGCATGTCATTCCGATCCTTCTACTCCTTGGCTCCAACCTTTTCATGACGCTCGCCTGGTACGGCCATCTGCGCTTCAAGGAGGTGCCGCTTGCGGGCGTGGTGCTCGGTGCCTGGGGCATCGCCCTGATCGAATACTGCCTGGCGGTGCCGGCCAACCGCTGGGGCAGCGCGGTCTATACGACGGCGCAGCTCAAGACCATTCAGGAAATCATTACCCTTGTGGTGTTCGCGGGCTTCTCCGTCGTCTATTTGAAGGAGCCGCTCGGCTGGAATCACGTGATCGGCTTTGCCCTGATTGCGCTGGGAGCCTACTTCATTTTCCAGAAATGGTAGGCTCCCGGCGAGCGCGGAACCGGCACCGATGATCGACATTGCGAGCGGCCATCCCGCCATCGACCGCTTCCTGGCCGAAGGCTATGGTCGCGTGCGCGGGATGTCGTCGCGGTTTGCCGCGGCGATCTGCGGCCACCTGCTGCGACGCCAGACCGAGCTTGGCATCCGCGGCGACGTGGTGGAGATCGGCACCTTCGAGGGCCGCTTCTTCATCGCCATGGCGCTTGGCCTTGCGGCGGGCGAGAACGCCGTCGGCATCGACACGTTCGACTGGCCGAACGCGCGCGTGCTCGACCGCTTCCTTGCCAATTGCGCAGCGGCGGGGCTCGCGCGCGAGCGCTTCGTGGCCTGGAAGGTCCGGAGCAGCGAAGTCAAACCCGAGGCGTTGCGTGCGCGGCTTGCCACCGGGGCCGCGCGCTTTGTCCACATCGACGGCGATCACGAGGAGGCAAGCCTCGCTGCCGACCTCTTGCTGGCGCAGGCCGTGCTGCATCCGCAGGGGTTGATCGTCATCGACGACATGCTGCATCCCGGTTATCCGACGCTGATCCTGCCCGTCCTCGACCATCTCAAGCGCCATCCCGACATGGTGGTAATGTGCATCCTCGACCGGGAGGATGTCGCCGCCGCGGCCAAGTTCGTGCTCTGCCGCGCGGAGGCGGTGGCCCTCTACGAGCTCGACCTGATGCAGCACTTCGCCCGCTTCCATTACACGCCCGGCGCCGACATGCTCGGTCACTTCGCCCTGGTGCTGACGCCGCAATTGCGCGAGGTCGACGTGGGATGGGATACTTGAATGGGGAGTGGAGAACGCCATGATCAGTCTCACGCCGCTGATGAAGGAGTTGCTGGACAAGGCGCTGGAGGACGGCACGCCGTGCCTCGTCGGCACCGCCTCCAAAGACGGCCGGCCGCAGATCAGTCCCAAGGGCAGCGTCGCCGTCTTCAATGGCGACACGCTGTGCTACTGGGAGCGCAGCCACCGCAGCTCGCAGGCCCGCATCGGCGAGAATCCGCACGTCGTCGTCTACTACCGCAATCCGGCGCGCAAGGAGAATCCATACCGCGCCGGCTGCATCCGCTTCCACGGCCGGGCGCGGATCGTTGCCGACGGCCCGGAACGGGAACGCGTCTGGCAACTGACCAACCACGAAGAGCAGTCGAAGGACCCGGAGAAGAAGGGCGTCGCCGTCCTGATCGAACTCGACCTGGTCGAGCAGATCGACAGCAAGGTCATCATGCAGCGCGATTGAGCGAGGACAGCATGGCACACCATCGACTGGAGGCATCGCCCGAGACGGTGCACTGGGGCTATTTCGACGCTTCGCTCAAGCCGCTGCTCACGGTCGAGCCGGGCGACACGGTGACGATCTCCACCGTTTCGGGCTCGCCGCTGCAGATGCCCCCGCCCGAGCGCGGGCTCGGGGTGCCGCCGGCGCTGCCCGCCATCCACCGAAGCGTGCCGCAGCGGCTCGGCGGGCCGCACATCCTCACCGGGCCGGTGGCCGTGCGCGGCGCCCGCGCGGGCCAGGTGCTCGAAGTGCGCATCAAGTCGATCGATCTGCACTACGACTGGGGCTACAACACCATCCGCCCGCTCGCCGGCGCGCTCCCCGACGATTTCAAGACCACGCGCGTCATCCACATCCCGCTCGACCGGCAGCGCATGGTCGGCCGCCTGCCCTGGGGCCTGGAACTGCCGCTCAAGCCGTTCTTCGGCATCATGGCCGTGGCGCCGCCGCCGGCCTGGGGTGCGGTGGCCTCCCCGCCGCCGCGCCGGAACGGCGGCAACATGGACAACAAGGAACTGGTGGCGGGCACCACGCTCTATCTTCCGATCCATGTGGACGGCGCGCTGTTTTCCTGCGGCGACGGCCACGGCGTCCAGGGCGACGGCGAGGTCTGCGTCACCGCGATCGAGACCGGGCTGATCGGAACCTTCGAGCTGCATGTGCGCGACGATATGCGGCTGGAATGGCCGATGGCCGAGACGCCGACGCACGTCATGACCATGGCGTTTGATCCGGACCTCGACGACTGCGTGGTGATCGCCTTGCGCGACATGATCAAGCTGATCTGCGCGCACACCGGAATTTCGCGCGAGGACGCCTACACGCTGTGCAGCCTCGCCGCCGATCTGCGGGTGACGCAGGTCGTCAACGGCTCGAAAGGCATCCACTGCATGTTGGAGAAGGCGCTGCTTCAACGCGGACGCTGAGCGCGGTCGGCGCCATCAAGGGGTCGACACCCAGGGGCGGTCGCCAGCGCAATCGCTGCCGATCCCGATATGCTGGCCTGTCAGGTCACGAAAAAATTGCAGGCGGGTCGCCTTCTCCAGCGCCGCAATGCTGACGCGGAAGCGATCGAGATAGGCCGTCTGGTCGCTGCCGGGATCGTGATCAACGTTGGGCATCACGAACGCATAGGCCGTGCGAGTCTTGCGCACGTAGATGATCTTGAACAGCCCGATCGGCACCGCCACGCCCTTTTCGCAGAAGACATCGGGCCGGCCGCTGGCGGCGGCGCAGATGAACCGCTCGCGCGGATGCGGGCCTTTTAATTCTATCCGGTTGCCGCAACTGTTTTCCGAGGCCGAGATCACCAGTTCGTCGCCGCCGGCGCTGCGGCGCACGGGGCCGGTGACGACATAGATATCGCCATGATGCCTCGCGATCCTGCGCACCTCGGATTCCAGCTCCTTCCAGATCGAGCCGTTGAAACGGTCTCCGACCTGCGGCACGGCATTCGACAAAATGAAGCTCTCCTTCATTAGCGACAGGCTGACATTGAAATCCTCGGCCGGCGCCATGTGGCCGCGGTCGAGATTGGCCTTCGGTCGCCTGTAGTCGGCGTCGCGCGCTTGCCCGGCCGGCGGCACGTGCTGCTCGGCGACAAAGCGCAAATCCGACGGGCGCTTGACGCCTTTGATCAGCGTGGTGCGCCGTTTCAGGCGCTCGATCACCCAGTCCGGCGTCTTGTTGACGTTATCGTGCAGCAGCACATAGCGGCGATGGCACACGAAGGTGACCGAGCGGCCGGTTGAGATATGGCGCGGAAGTCCGATGCCGCGCCAAAGCACGCCACAGGCGGCCGGCCTGTTCTTGGCGCCCGGTTTCCAGGGCGGAGCCGCCGGCGCCTCGAATGGAAAGGCGGCAGCGAGCAAGACGGCGCCGAGTGCAGCCGCAAATCGCTTGCGCATGGCGCCCTCGCGATCGAGGGACCAATCCTACGGCGGCGGCCTGCGCCGGTAAAGCGGCGCACTTGTGTTGTCCTGGCTATTTCGCCGGCGACACGCGCAGGATGCGGCCCGCTGCATTGTCGGTCACCAGATAGATCGCACCGTCGGGACCTTGGCGCACGTCGCGGATCCGCTCGCCGAGCTCCTGCAGCAGGCGCTCTTCGCCCGTCACCCGCTCGCCGTCGAGAGAAAGCCGCACCAGCATGCGGCCGGCAAGCGCGCCGACGAACAGGCTGCCGCGCCAGGCCGGAAACAGGTCACCCGTGTAGAAGGCCATGCCGGACGGCGCGATCGACGGCACCCAGTATTTCACCGGCTGCTCCATGCCGGGCCTGCTCGTGGCCTGGTGAATGCGGGCGCCGCTGTAGTCGATGCCGTAGCCGATCACCGGCCAGCCGTAATTGCGGCCCTTCTCGATGATGTTGATCTCATCGCCGCCGCGCGGCCCGTGCTCGTGCATCCACAGCTTTCCGCTCGCCGGATGCAGCGCCGCTCCTTGCGAATTGCGATGGCCGTAGCTGAAGATTTCCGGCTTGGCGTCGCCGCGGCCGACGAACGGATTGTCGTCCGGCACGGTGCCGTCAGGCCGCACGCGCACGATCTTGCCAAGGTGGTTGGCGAGATTCTGCGCCTCGTCGCGCGGGCCGAAGTGATCGCCCAGGGTGAGGAAGAGGGTGCCGTCGCGCGCCTGCACGATGCGACAGCCGAAATGATTGCCGCTCGACAGCGGTCCCTCCTGGCGGAAGATCACCTGCACGTCGTCGAGCCGCCCGCCCTCGTCGTTGAGGCGCGCGCGTGTCATGGCGGTGCGGCCCCCGCCGTCCGCCGGCTCGGCGTAGCAGGAATAGACGGCGCGGTTTTGTAGGAAGCCGCGGTCGAGGATGATGTCGTGCAGACCGCCCTGACCGCGCGCGAACACCCGCGGCACGCCGGCGAGCGGCGGCGAGAGCCTGCCGTCGGCGGTGACGATGCGCAGGCGGCCGGGCCGCTCGGTCACAAGCATGCGCCCGTCGGGCAGGAAGGCGAGCGCCCAGGGATGCGAGAGTCCGCCCGCGACCGTCTCGACTCGCAAGCTGCCGGCCGAGGACGGTAAGACCTGCGCCTCGACCGCGGTCGGAGCGACGAGCAAGGCGGCAGCACACACGATCGGAATCCTCATCAGGCTCTCTCCCTGCGTGCGATCCCGCCAACATAGGCAGCGATAAGCAGCCGCACATCCCGTCGGCCGACGCAAGCAATAACAGCTTCGTGAGCGCACCGCTTCGGCGCGAAGGCCAACGGCGTGTCAGCGCGCCGAGGCGTAGGCGCGCTGGCGCACCACCAGCATGAGCAGCAGCGCCATGTTGGCGACGTTGAAGGCGACGCCGGTGAGGAAGGCCGGCAGGTAATAGCCGTGCAGGTCGTAGAGATAGCCGGCCAGCCAGCCGCCGGTCGCCATGCCGGTGCCGCTCATGAACATCAGCGTTGGGACGCGCCAATGCGCCTCGCTCAGCGGATAGAGTTCGCGCACCGTGAGGATGTAGGCCGGGATCAGGGCGCTGAAGCCGATCCCGAAGGCGATTGACACGGTGAACAGGCTGAACTCGCCCTGCGCGAACAGGAACCCGGTCATGGCCATGCCCTGCAACGCCGAGCTGAGCAGCGCGGTGAGCAGCCCGCCGATCCGGTCGGAAATGAGGCCCCAGGCCTGGCGGCTGAAGAAGCCCATGCCGAGCAGCAGCGACAGCATCGCCGCGCCGAGCGTCGCCGACAGGCCGAGGTCGGTGCAGAACGCAACCAGATGCTGCTGCGGCATCGACATGGTGACGCAGCACAGAAACGCGGCGAGCCCCAGGATCGCAAACACCGCATTGGCGTTCCAGCCGAACACGGTGCGCTTTTCTCCCGCCGGCCAGTGGGTGGCCGTCGCGGCCCCGCTGTCCGGAGGCGCGCGCAAGAAGGCGACCGCCAGCGGTGCGATCAATGCGAACTGAAACAGCGCAAAACCCATCATGGTGCTGCGCCAGCCGAGGATGGCGATGGCGCGCTCGAAGATCGTCGGCCAGACGAACCCGGCGAGATAGCCGCCGCTCGAAATCAGCGCCAGCGCGGAGCCGCGCCGCCGGTCGAACCAGCGGCTGACATAGACCATCAACGGTGCGTTAAGCCCGGAATTGCCGATCAGCCCCATGAACAGGCCGTGGCCGACATAGAGCTGCCAGGGCTGCGTGGCATGGGCGGAAATCAGCAAACCCATCGCCATCATCGCGCTGCCCGAGATCACCGACCAGCGGATGCCGTGGCGGTCGGCGATCCGGCCCATCAGGATGCCGCCGGCGCCTGAGCCGAGCCAGGCGAGCGAGGTGGCCAGCGAGGGCACGGAGCGCGCGCCGCCCATGTCGGCGGCGACCGCCTTCAGTCCCACCGCGGTGATCCACATGCCGCCAAACGACAAGCCGAGCAGGATCAGCGAAATGCTGGCCACGAACCAGGACGCGCGCGACTCGATGCTGCGCATGACGGTCGCCGTTGCGGGCGACAGGCGCGTTTCGATCGTATGCGTCGTCAACGGCGGTTCCGGCAGCTTGCTGCAATGCGGTGGATCTGCGCCGGGCAAACGGCCGATGCCCCGGCGAAGGCGAAGTGCTACTGTGTAGCCAAGGCCGGACAGAAGTGAAATGCGAAATGCGGCGGTGGCTGATGCGCTGACCGCAACCAATCGGCTGGCGCCCATCCGCCGTTGTCGCCGGGGAACCAAGGGAGGGGACAAAGCCATGAGGAAACATTCCGCCCTCGCGGTCGTGCTGCTTGCCGCGGCCACCGTTGCCGCGCAGGCGCAGACGTTTCCGTCCAAGCCCATCACCATCATCGTGCCGTTCGCCGCCGGTGGCCCGACCGATACGCTCGCGCGCGTGATCGGGGAGCGCATGCGCGTCTCGCTCGGTCAGACCATCCTGGTGGAGAACGTGACCGGCGCCGGCGGTACGATCGGCGTCACGCGCGCTGTGCGGGCACCGGCCGATGGCTATACGGTCAGCATCGGGCATCTCGGCACGCACGTGGTCAACGGCGCGATCTATCCGCTGCCGTTCGACCTGATCAACGACTTCGAGCCGGTGGCCATGATCGGCGCCAACCCGATGCTGATCGTGAGCAAGAACGCGCTGCCCGCCAAGAACCTGAAGGAACTGGTGGCCTGGCTCAAGGCCAACCAGGACAAGGCCACCATGGGGACGGCCGGTGTCGGCTCGGGCTCGCATTTCAGCGGCGTGTACTTCCAGAGCCTGATCGGCACCAAGATCCAATACGTGCCTTATCGCGGCACCGGCCCCGCACTGCAGGATCTGGTCGCCGGCCAGATCGACGTGATCGTCGACCAAGCGTCAAACTCGATGCCGCAGGTCAAGGCCGGCACGATCCGCGCCTACGGCGTCACCTCGGTGCGACGCATGGCCGCCGCTCCGGAAATACCCACCGCGGAGGAAGCGGGCGTGCCGGGCTTCATCGTCTCGCTGTGGTCGGCGTTCTGGGTGCCTAAGGGCACGCCGAAGGACGCCATCGCAAAACTCAACGGCGCAATCGTGGAGGCGCTGGCGGATGACAACGTACGCAGGCGGCTCGGCGATGTGGGTCTGGAGATCGCCGCGCCCAACCAGCAGACGCCCGAGGCGCTGCGCGCCCACCAGCGCGCGGAAGCCGAGAAGTGGTGGCCGGTAATCAAGGCCGCCGGGATCAAGCCGTGACGGCGCGACGCCGCCTGCGCGGCAGCAGACGAGGGGAGGCAGGTATGAGGACGAAAGCAGCAATCGCCTCACTCGCGCTCGCGATTGCCTTTGCCGCGGGCGCACGGGCGCAGGACTATCCCTCGCGGCCGATCACCATGATCGTGCCGTTCCCGGCGGGCGGCGCGACCACGACGCTTGCCCGCATCCTGTCCGAGCACATGAAGACCACGCTCGGCCAGACCATCGTGATCGAGAACGTGGGCGGGGCGAGCGGCAGCATCGGCACCGCCCGCGCGGCCCGCGCCCAGCCCGACGGCTACACGTTGAGCTTCGGCAACTGGGCCAGCCACGTCGGCTCCGGCGCCATGTACCCTCTCCCCTTCGACCTGCTGAAGGACCTTGAGCCCATCGCATTCGTCGCCAACAGCCCGTTGTGGATCGTCGCCCGCAACGGATTTCCGGCGCGCGACCTCAAGGAATTCATCGCCTGGCTCAAGGCCAATCCCGACAAGGCCACGGCCGCAACGGTCGGGGTCGGTTCCGGCTCGCATATGTGCGGCATCTACTTGCAGAACAGCACCGGCACCCGCTTCCAGTTCGTGCCCTATCGTGGCGGCGCCCCGGCGATGCAGGACCTGGTTGGCGGCCAGGTCGACTTCATGTGCGACTTCGCCGGCAACTCGCTGCCCAACGCCCGCAGCGGCCAGATCAAGCCCTACGCGGTGATGGCCAAGTCGCGCTGGTTCGCGGCGCCCGACGTTCCAACGTTCGAGGAGATGGGCATCAAGGGACTGGAAATGGCATTCTGGCACGGCCTTTGGGCGCCGAAGGGCACCGAGCCGGCCATCGTCGCCAAGCTCAACGGCGCAGTGCGCGCGGCGCTCGCCGATCCATTGGTGCAACGGCGCTACATCGACATGGGCCAGGAGTTGCCCGCGCCGGCACAGCAGACCCCCGAGGCGCTCGCCCGCCATCACAAGGCCGAGATCGACAAGTGGTGGCCGATCATCAAGGCTGCGAACATCAAGCTGCAATGAACGGCGCCCACGGTGGGCGCGTCGGAAAGGAAGATCAAAGGACAATCATGAAAAGACTGGGATTGGCTGCCGTGCTTGCCGCATTCGCGGGCGTGGGCGCAGTGCAGGCGCAGAGCTATCCGGCACGACCGATCACATTGGTCGTCGCCCTGCCCGCCGGCGGCGCGGTCGATGCGCTGGCCCGCATCATGGCCGAGCATATGAAGACCACGCTCGGGCAGACCATCGTGGTCGAAAACATGGCGGGCGCCGGCGGCACGCTGTCGATCGGCCGCGTCGTGCGCTCGGCGCCGGACGGCTACACGCTCGGCATGGGAACGCTCGGCCAATACGTGATTTCCGGTGCAGTCTACACGCTGACCTACGACATGCTGAACGATTTGGCGCCGGTGGCGCTCCTGCCCAGCGTGCCGTACTGGATGGTCGGCCGCAAAACGTTGCCGGCGAACACCCTGCAGGAGCTGATCGCGTGGCTCAAGGTCAACAAGGCTTCGGCGGCGACCACCGGCACCGCGAGCCTGGCGCGCTTCTGCGGCATGTTCTTCCAGGAACGCACCGGGACGAGTTACCAGTTCGTGCCCTACCGCGGCGGTGCGCCGGCGTTGCAGGATCTCGTGGCCGGAACCATCGATCTATCCTGCGATCTTGCGGCGAACTCGCTGCCGCAGGTGCGCAACGGCAACATCAAGGCCTTCGCCGTGATGGCCAAGCAGCGCTGGTCGGCGGCGCCTGACGTGCCGACCGCCGACGAAGCGGGCGTGCCGGGCATCTACGTCAGCACCTGGCATGGAATCTGGGCACCGAAGGGCACGCCGCGCGACGTGATCGACAAGCTCAATGCCGCCGCCAACGCCGCCATGGACGACCCCACGACGCGCCGGCGGATCGCCGATCTCGGCATGGACCTGCCGCCGGCGGACCAGCGCAGTCCTGCGGCCTTTGCCGCCTTTCACAAGGCCGAGGTCGAGAAATGGTACCCGATCGTGCGCGCCGCCGGCGTGAAGGCGCAGTAGCCCGCAGCGGGCGCGGCCAATGCGCGCAGCGGACGACACGACAGCAATACTGACTTTTCCCCGCACGCCGCCATCGTCATTGTTGGCGTGCCGGAACCAACATTCAAGAACCGGGAGGGAACGCCATGAGACGTCTTGCACTCGCCGTCTTGTTCGCCGTTGCAGCGCTGGGCTCGGGCCCGGCGCAGGCGCAGAAATTCCCGTCCAAGCCGATCACCCTCGTTGTCGGCT
>Ga0073934_10001196_pt1 | contig 65070 bp, 58 predicted proteins | sample LarsenN4metaG_FD_76834 | JGI IMG/M metagenome (GOLD analysis project Ga0073934, IMG submission 76834) | Hot spring sediment bacterial and archeal communities from British Columbia, Canada, to study Microbial Dark Matter (Phase II) - Larsen... ... | reverse complement strand
TTGTTGATGATGGGCAGGTTGATATTGGCATCCCAGCGCGGCGCATGCGGCGGGGAGAACGTGCAGGAAGCAAATGGCAAAAGGCAAAAGGCAAAAATCAAAATACAAAAAGCAATGCGCTCGCGGCAAATTATGTTGTCAATACATTTTTTTGCCACTCGCCATTTGCCACTTGCTACAGAGTTGTTAAATTCATGTCGCATCGATATCGCTCCGCATGAAAATTGCTTGAGTAAATAAAAGAGTATACCGACAACGATGATGGTTTACAAAAGACTAAAATTTTAAGCAAAAGCTATACCGGCAAGGATTAAGATCAGACGCGAGGCGGATCTCGATTTTTCAATTCTGCGGCGATGGAAGAATAACAATGCGCCGATAATATCACAATCGCAATGACGAAAATGACAAACTGATTTCAAATCCGAATTTTCGCCGCACCATCGCGACGACGCTTATGCGCGACACGAATATGAGTGGATGGCATTTTTCCGCACACCCGCAACCTAGCGACTTGCCATTTGCTCCCTGCCTCTTGCTCAGAATTTGTACTCAATCGTCGTCCGCAGCTCGATGGCCGGATCGTCCCAGGTGTCGACGCCGTTGATAAGATATTGCGCGCCGGCGCCGGGGAAGAAAATACCGCCGCGCAGCGCGAAATTCAAATTTTCTTGAATCGTGTACTCGAAACGGCCGTCGATTTCCCAACCGATGTTTTTCGAACTCACGGCGAGATCGGGGCCGGCGTTCGTCCATGCAAAAATCGGCTGCGTCGCGCGAATGAACGAATATGAGCCAAACAAAGAAACTTTCGGGCTGGCCTTGTACGCGCCGTTTACTTGGATAATCGTTGTATTCTCCAGCTCGCGATAGCCGCGCGTATTCGGCGCGCCCAGGCCTTGCGGGGTAATGCCTTCCTCGTCCGGCATCACCGAGTCTTCCCAAATTTCGGTGAGGTAAAAAAAGCCGGCAGTACGCAGCTTGTTGACATTGCCCTTGCCGCTCGTCGGATCTTTGTCGCCGGAGCCCAGGCCAAAAATCAAGCCGGGGGTCAACTTGCCGGGCAGCGTCGCTTTCAGGAAAATATTGTAGCCGGAAAGATCACCGTTGTTGACGTCGTATTTCAGCACGTCGGGCGAAGCGCGGTTGATATTGAGCGGCCCGCGAAAAGCCGTATTGGCGATATCGTCTTTGCCGGCGAGATAACTGGCCTCGCCGCTCAAATCAATCCTGCCGAGCTTGAGATCGCCGGCGGCGCCGATTCCGAAAAGTTGCGTCACCTGCGGGGTGAAACGCGGGCGATTGTATTGCAAGCCGTCGATAAGAAAAGCCGAGCCGTCGCGAATGCCGCGATCTTTGTAGAAGAAACCGAAAATATTGCCTTTATTCTTTTCACCGGCAATCACCAGGTCCGCGAGCAAAAGATCGGCGTCGCGGCCATCGGTGTTGCCGAAGAGATCGGGCACTTGATCGGTTTTGTCGGTCAAGCCGTCGTAGCCCTCCGAAACTTTGGCCCAACCCAGTTTTAACTTGTTCTTGCCGATGGCGATGTCTGCTTGCACGCCTTCATAATTGTTGTCGATCAGCAACCGATTTCCCACCAGCCATTGCATGCGCCCGACGCTGAACGCTGTTTTCCACTTCGGCACATTGAACCACAGATAAGCTTGATCGACGTGCAGCGAGAAATTGGTATCCTTGTTGTCGAACAAACGGGACTGGCTGCCGCCATTCGCCGTCTCGTTGTCGATGCCCCACCAGCCCTGCGCGAGATCAAAGCGCGTGACAACCTTTGCATTGTCGCTCGCGGCAAAGCTCATGTTTAACCGCAGCAGTTGCACGATGTAATCATCTTGTTGTTTGAGCCGGCCGAAGAAAAAATTTTGCTGCGAGTATCCCCACGCATTATAAAGGCCGTTCAGCTTGAAATTCTGCTGGGTTTGCGCCGGCAAAATTTCCACGAGCAGAAATAAAGCTGCGAGCACGGATGCGATCTTTTTAAGCATAAACTGCTCCTTTCCTCCGATAAGTTCGGTCGTGGATGGGAAAATTATACTCGTTTAGGGTTAAAATTTAAGTCATTGCGAGGCGCTTTTCGCCGAAGCAATCGCTTTGTTTTCAAAAGATTGCTTCGCTGAGAAACGCTCGCAATGACATTTTAAATTAACCGAAATGAGCATGTTTTGTGATTAAAGATAAAAAGCTCTCTTTATGACTTGATGTTTTTTTATGATGACAAGAAAAATGCCATCCAATTTGAGCGATTCAACAGCACCTTAATTGCTTGTTTTATTTGCTGGTCAATTTTTTTGTATTTAAATAAATTCTCAAAAATAATAAAATTTTAAGATTGTTTGGCAAAAATAAGAAAAGGGCAAGATCGTTCGTTCTATCTTTCAAGCCATCATCTCGACAGCACGCTCAACGTAAATTCCAAATTCTACTTGCGTCAGCACGAATCTTTTTGCATATTTGACCTTGATGCAATGACACCGTTTGATGATGGTACAAAAACTGCATAGTGTTGGTTTCATTTTGATGATCAGTTGATTGAAGATATTTTAGAAACGGAGGCGTTTGTGGCCGAAAACGAAAAGCAAACACGGCGTTCATTTCTCGCACGCCTGTGGATGGGCGCCGGCCTGTTCTTGAGTTACGGTACCGCGGCATTTTACGGATTCAGTTTTCTCAGCCCGCGCTTCAGAAAGCCGCAGCCACGCCGGATATTGGTGACTTCCGCAGATAAATTGCCGCCCGGCGCCACCACGACCTTCAAGGATTTGAGCGGCCGCAAAATCGTGTTGGTCAATTCCGGCAGCGGCTTCATCGCGCTGTCGACGACGTGTACGCATCTTGGTTGTACGGCTTATTGGGTGCCGGAAAAAAGCCATTTCTTTTGCCCTTGCCACGACGGCTACTTCGATGTCAATGGCACCGTCATCTCCGGCCCGCCGCCGCGGCCGTTGGATAAATTCGAGGTCTTCGTGGACGAGAATGACAATGTGTTTGTGGAAATGAGAGAAGCGTGAAAAATAAAACGTAATCTTACGCATTACGTTTTACGCATCACGTTTTATGCACTACTTCGGAGTGAAAATGTCTGCTATAAAGTCCCTGCAAACTTGGGCCAAAGAATCTTTCCCCCTCGATCTCGACGTGCTCAAGGAAATGTCGAGCGAGCCGATTCCATATCATCTCAAACGCTGGTGGTTTGCCGTCGGCGGCACGCCGCTTTACTTGTTCGTCATTCAAGCGGTCACCGGCATCATGCTGACGTTCTATTACGTTCCGGAGCCGGCGGAAGCCTACAACAGCGTGGCGAGAATCACCAACGAAGTGCCCTTTGGTTGGTACCTGCGCAGCATCCACAAATGGTCGGCGAATCTGATGGTCGCGGCGGTGATTCTGCACATGCTGCGGGTGTTTTTTACTTCGGCGTATCGCAAGCCGCGCGAGTTTAACTGGATGATCGGCGCCGGACTGTTGCTGACGAGTTGTGTGTTCGGCTTCACCGGCTATTCGCTGATCTACGAGCAAATTTCTTATTGGGCCGCGGTGGTCGGCACCAACATCGCCGAAGCCACGCCGCTCATCGGCGGCTGGCTCGCCAATTTTGCGCGCGGCGGCCCGGAAGTCGGCGCCAACACGCTGACACGATTTTTTGTCTTTCACATCGGCGTGCTGCCGACGGTGATGGTCATTCTGCTCGTGCTGCACGTGGTGCAAATCCGCTTGCACGGCGTCACACGTTTACGCTTTGACGAGCGCGGCGAGCCTGGCGTCGGACTATCGATCAGCGTTTCCGCGCCGGTCACGCCGATGGAATTTCGGGAAGGCAGCGCTGGTGCTGCGACAAAAGAAGAAAAAAGCCCGACGTTTCCTTTTTATCCCGATCATTTTTACACCGAGTTGATCATCGGACTGGTGCTCACGTTTCTCTTGACGATTTTAACCTTGGTCGCGCCGGCCCACCTCGGCGAGCCGGCCAATCCGCTGGTCACGCCGGAGCACATCAAGCCGGAATGGTATTTCTACGCCACGTTTCGCTGGCTCAAGTTAACCTCTTTTGCCATCGGCGTCATCGGCACGATGATCTTCGTGTTGGTGTTTATTTTCTGGCCGTTCATCGACCGCTGGCTGGTGCGCCGCTATCCGGCGAAGGAAATCAGCTTCTGGGTCGGCGTGGCCGGCTTTGCGATCTATATGATTTTTACGTTGTGGGAAGCGTTCGTTTAAGCTCGTGGAGTGTTGGAGTGATGGATTGCTGGATTATTGGAATGAAAAACGGAGCTAACAACTCAGTAAATTTGTGGAGGAGGATACATGCTTTCTCTCGAAACCAAACGCCTCATCATCGCCATCATGAGCTTCTTCTTCCTCGCGGCGCTATTGATCGTCGGCTACGTGGAAGCGAAGCGCTCGATCCCCGGCCAAAAGCCGAAGATCGTCATCTCGGACGACAATAGAAAGTGCATCGAATGCCACTCGCAGCCCGGCAACGCCACGACGCTGGTCGAGCAGTGGAAAGACAGCTACCACGCCCGGCTCGGCGTCGGCTGCCTGGAATGCCACGCCGCGGAGAAGGACGACATCGATGCGTTCGATCATTACACCTACACCATTGCGACCATCGTCTCGCCGAAAGATTGCTCGCGCTGCCACAAAAAGCAGTTTGAAGAATTTCAGCGCAGCCACCACGCGCAGGGCGGCAAGATTCTCGGCTCGCTGGACAACGTGCTGGCGGAAGTCGTCGCCGGCAGCGTCCACATGGGCAACCCGGTGGCGGTGAGCGGCTGCAAGCAATGCCACGGCTCGGTAGTGAATTTTCTGCGCAACGAAGACTGCACGGTGAAGAAAGACCGCAACGGCATTGCGATGATCGATCCGGAAACCTGGCCCAACACCGGCATCGGGCGGGTGAATCCCGACGGCAGTTTAGGCTCATGCGCCGCGTGCCACAACCGCCATTACTTTTCCGTGGCGCAAGCGCGCGAGCCGGATGATTGCGGCAAATGCCATCTCGGGCCGGATCATCCGCAATATGAAATTTATCGTGAGTCCAAGCACGGCATCAACTTCATCGCGCACAAGGATAAGATGAATCTCGACAAGCGCCCGTGGATCGTCGGCAAAGATTACGTCGCCGCGCCGACTTGCGCGACTTGCCACATGGGAGCTACGCCGAATCAAGAGTCCACACACGACGTCGGGATGCGCATCAGTTGGACGCTGCGCCCGGCGGTCTCGGAAAAAGTGGACGCGAAGGATTTGAAAGAAGGCAAGCAAACCGTGCCGTGGGAAAAACGCCGCGAGAACATGCAGGACGTTTGTTATCAATGCCACAGCAAGCAATACGTGCAGAGCTTTTACAAGCAGTACGACGACGTGGTTATTCTCTATAACGAAAAATTCGGCAAGCCGGCGACGGCGATCATGAGCAAAATCAAAGCCGGCGGGTTGATCACTACCGACGTGGAGTTTGACGAGAAAATCGAGTGGACGTATTATTATCTCTGGCATCACGAAGGCCGCCGCGCGCGCATGGGCGCTTCGATGATGGGCCCGGATTACACGCAATGGCACGGCATGTTCGAAGCCGGCGACCGCTTCTATACCGAATTTGTGCCGGAAGTGCGCGAAGTGATTGCCGAGGGCAGAAAGCACGGCCAAGCCGCCGCCGCTTCCGAAGTCGAGAAGCTCCTCAACGAAGTCTTAAACTCCGAATTGCACCAATGGTACGCAGGCAAAATGAGCCCGGAAGAGAAAGCCGCGCGGAAGAAGGCGCAGGAGGAGTTTAAGAAGAGGTATGTGGGCAACTAAAATGGAGTGTCGAGGTGTTGGATTGATGGATCGATGGAATAATGAGAACTCCACCAATTCAACATCCACCACCTCATCAATCCAATGGTCCATCGTTCCATTGTTTTAGCCGATGAGCGAGAAGAGATCTTCCACCGCTCGCGTCTTTTCGTCGAGGCGAATGTTTTTGCCTTTGCCTTCTTTCAGCGCTTTGGCATCATAAAAGCGTATTCCCGAGCTGGTATGGATGGCAAGAAGCGCGTGCCAATCCAATTTTTCGGCCTCACGTTTCATGCGGCGAATCAGGCTCTTTTCCACATAGCATGGCAATTCGCATTTTTTGCACTGAATGCCGATCATCATATAGTCGTGCATCGCGAGCAAGTCGAACGTTCCGCGGCTGGCTTTGGATTGGTAAACCAATTTGAAGCCGAATTCACTGAGCGCCCGAGCGACGGCTTTCTCGGATTCGGTGCCGAGCAATAACGGCGGCAGCACGAGGCGCAAATCCGAACGGCTGCGCAGCCAATGTGCAAAGGCAAGATCAGTGAGCTGGTAAGCGCCGCTTTCATTCTTTTTCACAATTTCCTGCTTCATCAAGCCGGCTATCACGGCGCTCACGGCTCCCCTTTCGATGCCGAGTTCTTTGGCAACGTCGATCATCCGCTTTTCTTCGGTCAAAGCGATCAGCGTGGCTTCGGCGAGCGTCGAAGCGCCGGCGATCTTTTTCAATAAGTCATCAAAATAGAAATACAGGCGGCCGCTGGCGTCAAAAAAGGTTTCTTGAACGGCAAGCTTCAGCGTTTCGCCATCGGCGCGGCCGGTATCGCGCGCGAGGCGATGGATTTCACTGCCGACCACCTGCAAATAAAAAGGATTTGACCCGATAAGTTTTATGATCTCGGCCGGGAGCTTGCGGTCAAAAGTAATGCCGGCATCGCTGAACAGGCGCTGCAGCATTTGCCGGGCTTCCTTTTCATCAAAAGGACGGATTGGCAGCAACTCAAAATGGCCAAAAAAGGGCGAGCTGGATCGTTGCGTCATCTCTTTGAGCATGTCGATTCTCGATCCGGAAATGATGTAGCCGGTTCGTCGGTGTCGCTGCCAGACCGAGCGGAAAAGCGCGAAGAGATCGCTGACGTTCTCTTTGACGCCCTTGAATTTCATCAACCCGGCGAGCTCGGGAAATTCGTCCACAATGACGAGAAAATAGCTGCCGGTTTCCCGGGCAATTTTTTCAGGCAAGTCGATGAGGTCCTCGAACAAATCGTGAGAATAAGCGCGCCGATTCAGGGCTTCGAGCAACGCCATCGCCTGAGTTAGCGCTTTGATCTTGAGAGAACCCAAACGCGCGATGGCGGCGACGGAGTAGTCTTGAATCAAGCCCGTGGTTTTGGCCAATTTATTTTTGATCAAAAACGCGTTGATGATTTCCGTCGTCCATTTGCCAAAGAAGCTTTTCGGCTCGATTTTCAAGCTCCAACAATCCAGGTAGACGTCATTGATATGAGCCGGCATTCGGCGCCGCAATTCCCACAGCAGCGAGGATTTGCCGACTTTGCGATGCCCAAGGACTGCAACCCAGTTGCGGGCGCCCTTGGCCAGATTCTCGACGCTGAAAAGAAGCCGGTCAAGCTCCTTTTCACGATTGAAAAAGTTGGCGTTGGTGACCGGCGTTGAAATTTCGAATTGCATGGAAGACTTCAGGTAAGTGAATTCACTTGCAAGTGAGCTTACTTACAAAATGTGAAAAAGTTCGCTTAAATGCAACGATAAAAAGGAGCAAATAAAATGAACTTCACTCGTCGAGAATTTTTGGAGCGCCTCGCCCCGCTTTGCGGGGCGTTGGCGGTTATCCCTTCCACAACTTATCTCACTACCGCCGGGGCTGCGCCGTTTCCCGCCAGCGTTGACCTCGATCCCAAGCTCAAATGGGACAAAGCGCCGTGCCGGTTTTGCGGCACCGGTTGCGGCGTCATGGTCGGCGTCAAAGATGGAAAAATTCAAGCAGTGACCGGAGATCAGCTCAGTCCGGTCAATAAAGGCTTGCTGTGCATCAAAGGCTACAGCTTGCCCGGCATTTTGTATGGCGCGGATCGTTTGACCAAGCCGCAGATTCGGAGCAACGGCAAGCTGCGCGAGGCGTCTTGGGACGAAGCGCTCAATTTGATTGCGGCGCGTTATAAAGAGACGCTGGAAAAACACGGCGCCGAGGCGGTGGCGATTTACGGCTCCGGCCAGTGGTGTATAACCGACGGTTACGCCGCGAGCAAATGGTTTCGCGCCGGACTCGGCTCCAACAATATCGAAGCCAACGCGCGTCTCTGCATGGCCAGCGCCGTCACCGGCTTCATGAGCACGTTCGGCATGGACGAGCCGATGGGCTGCTACGACGATTTCGAGAAAGCCGATGCGTTCGTGCTCTGGGGCAACAACATGGCCGAGATGCATCCGGTGCTCTTCTCTCGCCTGCTCGAGCGCAAGCGCACCGCCTCGTGGGTGCGCATCGTTGACATTGGGACGCGGCAAACCCCGACGACGGAATTTGCCGACATGTACATTCCGATGCAGCCGCAAAGCGATCTGGCGCTCGCCAATGCCATTGCCTACGTCATCGTCAACACCGGCCGCTACAACGAGAAGTTTATCAATGCTCACGCGGTGTTCCGCCGCGGTAAAATCAACATCGGCTATGGTCTCGAAGACAATTTCAAATTTGCCGACGAGCCGCAGCCGATGACGTTTGAAGAGTACAAGAAATTTCTCGATGATTACGCGCCGGAAAAAGTCGAGAAGATCGCCGGCGTGCCGGCGGCGAAGATCCGGCAGCTCGCGGAAATCTACGCGGACAAATTCACCAAAGTCGTCTCGCTGTGGTGCATGGGTATGAACCAGCACACGCGCGGCACGTGGATCAATAATCTCGTTTACAACCTGCATTTATTGACCGGCAAAATTTGCGAGCCTGGCAACAATCCGCTTTCGCTCACCGGCCAGCCGAGCGCCTGCGGCACCGTGCGCGAAGTCGGCACGCTGGCGCATCGCCTGCCGGCGGACATGATCGTCACCAATCCCGAGCACCGCGCGTTAGCAGCAAAAATTTGGAACGTGCCAGTCGAGAAAATCAACCCCAAGCCCGGCTACAACACCGTCGAGATGTTCCGCGCGCTGGATCGCGGCGACGTCAAAACGCTGTGGATTCAATGCACCAACCCGATGGTGACGATGCCGAATCTCAAGCGCTATCTTGCGGCGGCGGAAAAGGAAGATCGTTTCATCATCGTCTCCGAGGTTTATCCCACGCCGACCACCGAAATTGCCGACGTGCTGTTGCCTTCGGCGATGTGGGTGGAGCGCGCCGGACTCTTCGGCAACACCGAGCGCCGCACGCAGCAATGGAACAAGCTCGTCGATCCCCCCGGCGAAGCCAAGCCGGACAACTGGCAAATCGTCGAAGTCGCGAAGCGCATGGGTTACGGCAATTTGTTCAATTATCCTCCCGATGATCTTGACAAGGCGTTGTTCAATGAGTATCGCCAATTTACTCTCGGCCACGGCCACGATCTGGCGACTTACGAAACATATCAGCAAGTGCGCGGTCTGCGTTGGCCGGTGGTGAACGGCAAAGAGACGCCGTGGCGCTACACCGAGCGCACCGATCCCTATGTTGAAAAAGGCAAGGGCATTGCGTTCTACGGCAACCACGCGCTCGGCGACAAAGCCGTGATTTGGGCGCGGCCCTACGAGCCGGCGCCGGAAGTTCCGGACAACGAGTTCCCGCTGTGGCTCACGACCGGAAGAGTGTTGGAGCATTGGCACACCGGCAGCATGACACGCCGCATTCCGCAACTGCACCGCGCCGTGCCGGAAGCTTACGTGGAGCTGAATCCCGTCGACGCCGCCGAGATGGGCATTCAAAACGGCGAGCGCGTGCGTCTGGTCTCGCGCCGCGGCAACCTCGAGCTGAAAGTGGTGTTGGATGGCAAAGGCCGCCCGGAGCGCGGCAATGTGTTCGTGCCGTTCTTTGATGAGCACTATCTCATCAACCAGCTCACGCTCGACGCCTACTGCCCGATCTCCAAACAGCCGGATTACAAGAAGTGCGCCGTGCGCGTGGAGAAGATCAAACCAGCTCTCTAAGTTGCGTTCGTAGTGAAATCTTTAGGCGTAGGGAGTCCGGTAAGGTAAACGGGATTTTTTTCGAGCTCAGATTTGGCCAACGGATAAAAAAGCGGCCAACGGATTTTTTATCCGTTGGTCAAACATAATTGCAAGCACGAATATGAAGAGAAATTGCACATTTTTATTGAACAGCGCTACATTTGCTATATTTTGTTTCATCGCATGTGACAAAAAAACCGACAGCGCCTATCCAGACTATCATCGCGCGGATTTGCGGATGTACGAAGGCGCGCCGCCGGTGATTCCGCACGCGCTGCGCAATCGCGATTGTCTGGATTGCCACGCGCACGGCATGATGGTGGAAGACAAAACTGCGCCGGTGACACCGCATCCGCAATTTGCCAATTGCATGCAATGCCACGTGCCGCAGCAAAACGTCACGCCTTTTCGCGAAAACAATTTCAAGAGCGACGTCAAAGTCGCGGCGCTGCCTAAAGCCAATCCCAGCGGCCCGCCGCTGATCCCGCACCGCGTTTTCATGCGCGAGAATTGTCTGGTCTGCCACAACGATCCCACGCGCAAAGAAGTGGTGCAGACCACGCATCCGGAACGCATCAATTGCCGGCAGTGCCACGTGGCGCAGAACGCCGAGGTGGAGTTGTTTCAGGAAAATCAGCGGACGCCGGATGCGTTTGCGGCAGGGGCGAGGATCGAATAGGTAGAGATTTAGCTTGCTTGCCAAATAAATATTTTCGCATGAATTTAGTCAACTGAAGCGGAGTGCGATGATTTATCATCGCAAAACTAAAGTTTTGCACTCCGGATTCAAACGGCTAAACTTTTACATATTTTCTAATTTGAATCATAATGTCTTTTCATATCAACGCCAAGCCGGGAGACATTGCCGAGACCGTTCTTTTGCCGGGAGACCCGTTGCGGGCAAAACATATTGCCGAAACCATGCTGGAACAGGTCACGTGCTACAACCAAGTGCGCAACATGTACGGTTTCACCGGCCTTTATAAAGGCAAAAGAGTTTCAATTCAAGGCAGCGGCATGGGCATTCCCTCCATCGCCATTTATGCGAGTGAGTTGATTTCATCCTATCAGGTGCGCCGGTTGATCAGGGTCGGAAGCTGCGGCGCGTTGCAGCCGGATTTGAAGCTTCGAGACATTATCCTGGCGATGGCCGCTTGCACGGATTCAAGCTTCAATAAGCTGCGCTTTCGCGGAATGGATTATGCGCCGGTGGCCAGCTTTCGTTTGCTCAAAAACGCCTATGACGTGGCGGTGAGCAAAGGCATTGCGGTAAAAGTCGGCAATATTTTGAGCAGCGATAATTTTTACAATGCCGAGCCCGAGCTGTGGAAGCTATGGGCGGAATACGGCGTGCTGGCGATTGAAATGGAGAGCGCGGCTCTCTACACGCTTGCGGCGCAGCACCATGTCGAGGCGTTGACGATTCTGACGGTTTCGGATAGCTTGGTGACCGGTGAAGAGGAGCCGGCGGAGGCGCGAGAAAAGGCCTTCACGCAAATGTTCGAGATCGCGCTGGCGATTGCAGAATAATTGTCCGACTTCAAGGAAAGACAAATTCGCTGGCAGGCATCACCACCGATCATCTATCGCGCCGCAAAAAATTTATAACCAATGAGTTTATAGGCCAGGCGCGCGGCAAAAAAATCCGGGCCGGAAACGCCCTTGAGAGGCATCAACTCAACGACATCACACCCGACGACCTCGCGCCGGATAAACAGCTCACGCAGAAAATCGAGCGTTTCATACCAGCCGAAACCGCCCGGCTCTGGCGTCCCCACTGCCGGCATTTCCGCGGGATTGAAAAAATCCAAATCAATCGTGAGGTAGACGTGAGTTCCCACCAGGCTGAACACTTCTTCCATCCATCGCGTCGCGCCGAGCTGCCGCATTTCGTGCGCGTAATAAACTCGTGACGGCGGCTTGAGTCTTTCGCGTTCGCCGATGATGCCGCTGCGGATACCGAGACCGATGAAAGGGCAAAATTCATTCACTCTCGCCATGGCGCAGGCGTGGCTATAAGGCGAGCCGGCGTATTGATCGCGCAAATCGCTGTGCGCATCAAGCTGCACCACCCACAGATCGGGATATTTTTCGTGCATGGCTTGTACCATGCCGACCGTCACGGTATGCTCGCCGCCAAGACCGATCACAAACTTGCCGTCGTTCATCAGCTTGCGGCAGGCGCCGGCGATCATGTGCACGACCGGCGCGCCATGGCTTTTTTTATTTTGTTTAAAGGAAAATCCGGGGGCTTTTGCCGTGGCAATGCCAACCTGGCACGGTTCGAGATTCAGTTCTTCATCAAAAAACTCGACCTGCTGCGACGCTTTGATGATCGCCGCCGGCCCGCGTTTCGTTCCTGCGCCATAGGAGGTGGTTGCTTCGTAGGGCAGCGGCAAAATCGCGACGCGGGCGTTTTGGTAGTGTGACAGTTTGGATTCTACTCCGAGGAAATTGTTGGGGGTATTGCGTGGTGTCATCCGAATATCCTTATCGGGACAATGGCCGATTCAAAATGTGGTTGCTTGTTTACAGACCTACTGTTTAAAAATCGGCTCGAGATGCCGCACCGAGCAGGGATGGCCGCCGTTTTGATAATCGCAGTCGCCCCAATAAAAACACTTGATCGAGCAGATCGGCGCTTGTTGGTGCAGACTGATCTCCGGATATTCGGCGCGCTGTTCCATGAGCTGCTTGCGCAATTTGCGCTTCTCGAAGAAACTGTTGATCGTCGACTGGCCGAGAATTTTGACGCTGATCAGTTTGGCGAGATCCTGCGAGGCCGACGACAGCGGATTTTGCAGCAAAAACGGCTTCAATTCGCGCACGGCGCTGCGCACGTTTTGGTCATACGTGATGAAGCCGAGATATTCGACCTCGATCGACAGCAATTCCGCCGCCGCCGCTTGAATGGCGATGCCCTCTTTGATGTCGTCCTTTTCCATCACCATGTTGAGAATCAGCTTCGGGCGGTGCGCCGCCAAAACTTCTTCCATCATGCCGGCCGCGCCGGGGTCGATCTCTCCCACTTTTTTCAGCACTTCGGTCATCGGAATGTGAATGCGCCCCGGACGATTCAGCTCGTCGCTTTCGAGAATCGCCATCACCCGCTCGTTGCTGCGAAACGCGAGCTGCAAGCGGCGCAGCAAGCAAATCTTGATGAAGTTGAAACACTCCTGAATCGCCATCGGCTCGGGGTTGGTGACGACGATGCCGTCATCAGCCGCAAGGAAAAAATCGATGACATTAAAAGACGAGCCGGCGCCGAGATCGAGCAAAATAAAATCCGCCTCAATCGTGCGCAATTGGCGAATGAACTTGAGCTTTTGCTGATATTTCGGATTCGCCAGGCCCAGGGTGCCGCAGGCGCCACTGATCAATTTGAGCCGCTCGACCGGCGTGGGCAAAACGATATCTTTAATATCTTCCACTGCCATCGTGTAAAAATCAAAGAACGTGTATTTTGGTTCAAGAATCCCCATCACCGTGTGCAGATTGGCGCCGCCGAGATCCGCATCCACCATGACAACGTCTTTGCCCAAACTCGCCAGGCCGACGCCAAGCGATGAGGTGAACACGGTTTTGCCGACGCCGCCTTTGCCGCCGCCCACCGCGATCACGCGCTTGGGACGTTGCTCAGCGGCATCGCCACTCGGAAAAATATAGCGCCGCGCATTGAAATCCGTCGCGGTGATCCACTGATCCTGCTCTTCACTCCAAATCAGATCATTCTTGCCGAATTTGCCTTTATCGATCATCGCCCGCAATTCGCGCGGCGAAAACGGGCCATACTGCTTTTCCTTGACACGCACAAAGACGTTGTCCATCGAAGCTATCCTTGCCATATTGACCCCTGTTGAAATGCAATGTTGCCAATCCCTGCGGGCGCAGCTCGATGACACTCCTGTCGTCGAAATCTGCTTTGCCGTCCTGACAATAAAAATAAAACGTAAAATTAAAACGTAAAAAAACATAACGCGGACAAAGCCGCAACCCAAAAGCATGGTCGCTCACGGAATAGAACTCTCACGGAATTCTTTATCTTTTTTCGTGAGAGTTCATTTCCGTCAGCCAAAACTCTTTTCTTTTTCTGCAAAGAGCCCACTTTGAAGAGACTAATTTTTACTGATTGAGCGCCGGCTGCAATTTCCAGCGCCGAAGAATAAATCGCGACAGTTGATAGTAGCGCGCGATCATCCATTTGCCGCCGGGCAGCGGCGCCAGCACGCGATCACGCATAAAATAGAAAACCGCTGTCGCCGCTTTGCTGCTGCCGAAAATCCGGCTCAACAAACACGCCGGCTCAGGCGCATCGATCGGCACCTCCGGGTTGGGGCGCGGCCTGCCGCCGATAATCGCGGCGTACGCGTCAATCCGGCCCTCGCCTTCGACATTGTCGTCGCCGGTTTTCAAATCCAACGCGGAATTTTCGAGCGCCGCTTTTAATTCGTCCGGCTTGAGGTCGTTTTTTTCTTTCAACATCAACAACCCAACGCCGGCCGCGAAGGGCGTCGCCATGCTCGTGCCGGAGAGTTCGACGTAATAATCATCGATGACGCGACCGAGCGCGGTATTTTTGGAACGCCCGGCAATAATATCGACCCCCGGCGCGACAATGTCGGGTTTCTCGTAGCCGTCAACCGTGGGGCCGCGGCCGCTGAAATCCGCCACCTTGTCGTTGTCATCCGATGCGCCAACCGTGATGACTTTGGGGGAAACCCCTGGCGTCGCAATCGTTCTCGCGCCCGGCCCGCTGTTGCCCGCCGCGCAAAACACCGCCACACCCGCGTCAATCGCGGCCTCGCACGTCACTTGCAAAATATCTTTAACGCCGGCCTGCGCCGTTCCTCCCAGGCTTAGGCTGATAATATGCACACCTTTCTCATACAACCATTCTATACCATCGGCGATGGAAGATGCAGAGCCTTGTCCCGCCGAATTGAGGCCCTTGGCCATGTACAACTTCGCCTTGGGCGCGGCGCCGCGATATTTGCCGTTCGAGCGGCTGCCGTCGCCGGCGGCAATCGTCGCGACGTGCGTGCCGTGGCCGTTGCCGTCGAAATCGCCCTCGCCGGTGAAATCTGCGGTGCCGAGAATTCTTCCCGCCAAGTCGCCGTGCGTGACATCGACGCCGGTGTCACAAATGCCGATGATCATGTCGTCGCCTTCGTTCTTGCGGCGCTTCCAAACCAAATCCACGTTGGTGCGAGGCACGGCTTGATCCAGCAACGCCTTCACCGGAAAATCGTCGTACACTTCGGTGATGGTCAAACCCTTGGCCGCCTTTTGCAAGCTTTGCTTGGAAAGCGGCAGAAGCGTCGGGTGATCATCGGGAACTTCGACTTTGAAAATGCCGGTGAGCTTGTATTTTTTGAGCACTTTGACGCCGCTCGATTCCAGCGCTTTTTCGAGATCTTCACACTCCGCCGGTTCGGCGCATTTGATGAATTTGATCATACGTTTGGTGGGGTCTTAAAATTCCATTATTTTTCTCAGCGAAAAAAAGCGGCAATGCCATCCGCAATCGCCGCGGCAATTTTCTGTTGATTATTCGGGTTGGCGAGAAACTGCGCCTGCTGATCGTTCGAAAGAAATTCCGTTTCCACCAGACAGGCGGGCATTTGGGTTTCGCGCAACACGACAAAATTGGCGGATTTGACGCCGCGGTTGGTGTGAGAGGGGAACGCCGCGATCACGGCTTCGTGAACCTTGGTGGCGAAGACGCGCCCATTCGCGGAGTCGGGGTGATGATACGTCTCAATGCCGGTTGCCGAGGGGTTATCCGCGGAATTGGCGTGAATGCTCACAAAAACATCCGTGCCGGCATTGTTGGCGATTTCGGCGCGGCGCGTCAGCTCGACAAAAATATCCTCGTTCCGCGTCATGCGCACGCGATGCCCGCGATCCTCCAAAACTGTTTTTAGTTTTTGTGAAATCGCCAACGTGATCGTCTTTTCGTTGATCCCGACCTGTTGATTGATGGTCCCCGTGTCGTTGCCGCCATGCCCGGCGTCGATGGCGATGAATCGGCCCGGTTCCGGCGGCGGTGGAGGCGGTGGCGGTTCCTTACGATCACCACCGCCAAAAAGCCGGCGAAAGAAATCCAAAATTTTGTCAAACCAACTCGCTGACTGCGTTTCCGGCATAGGCTCTTTCGGTTTTGATTGAAATTCAGTTGTCGATCATCTGAACGTCCTCGTTGATCGAGCTTTTTCCAGCAAGGGGTTTTTCAGCGACTTTCAATTTTTTGCCAAATTTTTCACAGAAAAAACGAATACACTCCGGCGCGATATCAATGGCCTTTTCGTCGTAAACTCCGGTTTCAGGATTCAGCCAGATCAGGGCATAGTCGCCCTCGACCAGGCGGAAACGTTCTTTATCTCTTAAAGGTAGAAATACTTCGCCCGGATTATCTTCTACGATGAGCGGGTAAAAATCCAGTTCGTAGATCGACACATTCAAATCGTCCTCGAACCACAAGCGCAAAATATAATCGCGCACGTATTCCGCTTTGAGCAAGCCTTTTTCTTCATGGTCTTGCCAGAGCGCTTCGTTACTGGCGTACTCGTCCCACTCTTTCCATGTCATAAAATTAACCTAAAAACAACAAGCGCGCCTTTCTTGAAAGGATGTGATACCGGTGGCATATCGCTGCATCCTGGGTTTAGATTTTCTGCATCAACTCCAGCAGCCGCTCCAAATCATTTTCCGAATAAAACTCCAGCTCAATTTTGCCGCCTTTGCCTTGCAAATGAATGCGAACCTGCGTGCCGAAAATGCGCCGCAGCTTGTCTTCGGCCTCGCGAATCGCATACGGCGCGGTCGGCGACGATTTCTTTTTGCCGTCGCTCTTGGACTTGGCGGCGCGCTGAACGAATTTCTCGACCTGGCGGACGCTCCAACCGTTTTTCAGAATCGTTTTCCACAGATCGATTTGCTGTGAGCGCTCCGGCAAGCCGAGCAGCGCGCGCGCATGTCCGGCGGTCAATTCACTCTTGCGCAAGCTCTCCTGAATCGAGTCAGGCAGCTTCAACAGGCGCAGCGAGTTGGCAATCGTCACCCGGTCCTTGCCGACTTTTTGCGCCACGGTTTCCTGCGTGAGACTGCACTCGTCGATCAAACGCTGATAACCGCGCGCCTCTTCAACCGGATTTAAATTTTCCCGCTGGACATTTTCGATGAGCGCCATTTCGAGCATCCGGCGGTCATCATGAATTTCCAACACATACGCCGGAATGCGCTCGTAGCCCAGCTCCTGCACGGCGCGGAAACGCCGCTCGCCGGCGATCAACTGATACCCGTTATTGTGCGGCCGCACCGTGATCGGCGTGACCAGGCCGTTTTCGGAAATCGACTGCTTCAGCTCGGCGAGCGCCTGGGGATCGAAATCGGTGCGGGGTTGAAACGGATTGGCAACAACGCGGGAAATTTCCACCTCGTGGATGGACCCCGCTTTACCTTGATGATTCGTATCCGCACTCAAATCAGGAATGAGCGCGGACAGCCCTCTTCCCAACCTCTTCGTTGTGACCATTTAAAATCTCTGTAGCCAAACTCATGTAATTTTCCGCCCCGCTGCACACCGCATCGTAAAGAATGATCGGCTTGCCGTGGCTGGGCGCTTCACTCAAGCGCACATTGCGCAAAATGACGGATTTAAAAACCTTATCGCCAAAATATTTTTTCACATCCTCGGCGACCTGCCGGCTCAAATTCAAACGCCCGTCGAACATCGTCAACAGCACGCCCTCGATCTCCAGACGGGTGTTCAGATGTTTCTGCACCAGCCGGACCGTGTTCAACAATTGGCTCAATCCTTCCAACGCGTAATATTCGCATTGAATCGGAATGAGCACCGAGTCGGCGGCGGTGAGGGCATTCAACGTGAGCAAGCCGAGCGAGGGCGGGCAGTCGATAAAAATATAGTCGTACGGCTTTTTTAAATTGGTCAAAGCCCGCTCCAAAATTTTCTCGCGCGTGATCGCGCCAAACAGCTCCAGCTCCGCGCCGACCAGCCGCACCTGCGACGGCAGCAAATCCAAAAAGCCCAACTGTGTTTTAACGATGGCTTGATTGACGTCGAGATCGTTGATCAGCACCTCGTAAATGCTGTTGCGCACCGTGCGCGGATCAATGCCGAAGCCGCTCGTGGTGTTGGCCTGTGGATCGATGTCCACCACCAGCACGTTGTGCTCCGCGACCGCGATACAGGATGACAAGTTGACCGCCGTCGTGGTCTTGCCGACGCCGCCTTTTTGATTCGATATGGAAATGGTCCTGGCCATTTCTTCTCCGTTTAAACTCTTCCCTAAGTCAGTACAAGTTAAATTTTTGCATGCTCGGCAAAATTTTTTTTGCCTCTTTGGTAACGCCTATAAGGTCGCGGTTCGTCCACAGAAATCGATGTCGTCCGCACTTGTCAATACCCTCCGCGTTATGAAGTTAGCGCATAATCCGGTTAAAATCAAGTCGAATTTTTTGAACCTGGCGAAGAAAACGTAGAACGAGGCAAGCACTCCATGCGCTTTGCGCCAAGCTCTCTGCTAATAAAAATACGACGACCCGCCAAACACGCTCGTCCGGCCGCCGCGTTTTTCAAGTTTGATGTCTTGCAGCAGCGGCGCTTTGATGCCGAGGCGAAAGTAGAACCCTCTGCTAAAACCGGTAGGCGTCCAGAAGAATTGCATCTCCCAACAATGCAAATCGCGAAAAATGGTGTAGCGCTGATCGACGATGGTTTTTTCGCGCAAATCAAATGCGGCGTACAAGCCAACGCGCCAATTTTTGGTTAATTGCAGATTGGCGTTGTCCAACGTCAATTGCGCCGTCGTATTCGGCTTGGCGGGATTGCTGCGGTTGTGATTGAGACTCAAGGAAAAGCTCGCCTGCCACGGCACGGTGGTATCGGTAAAATACGTTTCGGGCGCGAGACGATCCCGCACGACGTTTGGGATCGCCTCTTCCTCATCGCTTGCGGCTGAGCTTGGCACATTCCCCATACGGGCGTCGCCCAACCCCGCGCCGCCGCTTTTGCCCTGAAAGCGAAAATTGGAACCGACATTGATATTCGTCAGCCGCAAATAACGATTGTCAAAAATCCCGCGATTCTTTTTAAAAAGAAAGCGACTCACGGTCCGGCCGAGCTTTTCATCATACTCGTAAAAACTGTGCGACGCGCTCATGTTGAAGGAAATGTTTTGCGACGGATTCGCAAAAAGCGACGAGCTTAAATCCGCCTGTTTAAATTCCGAGACGGCAAAATTATGCGCCGTAGAAAAAGTCAACGTAAACAAATCGATCTTTTTGAGCTTCTCATCGGGCCCGGCTGCGCCCGTCCGGGTTTTCATTTGAAACAAATTGCGCACCGACATATTCAGGCTGGCCTGCTTGCCGCGCGGGGTCGCGCCGTTGAAGCGGTCGAGTTTTTGCGTCGTGCCGTCCGGCAGCGTCACTTGTTGAAAATACCCCCACAACGGATCGGAAAAATCCGGACGAAAGGAAAAACCGAGGCTCGGCTCCATCACGTGCCGCAGCGCGCGAATCGGCCCGAGATTCGGTTGAAACGTGCCGTAAAGTTTCGTGTTCGCCGAGGCGTTATAACTAAACAGATGCAGCGCCGCAAAACCTTTTTGCGTTTTGCTGCCAACTTTGCCGTCCGGCTGAATGAAATACTCCGTCGCGCGATCATACCAATTCTCCGTGATCTGCATGCTTTGATTCAGGCTCAACCATGGAAAAAAGGCTTTGATGCCGTTGAGCGAAAGGCTCATATTGTGATTGGCGGAGCTTAAACGATCCACCTTCGAAGTGTCCGAGGCTTTGGAATAACGATTTTGCGCCGAGCTGGAAAGGTTGTAATAAAAATTCTCATACCAATGCCGCTCTTCCACTTTGCCGCTGGAGGTTTTCCTGGAAGGGTCGCGTTTGCCAAAAAGCTGGCGCTGGCCGAAGCTGATGCTGAAGCTCGGCAGCAAACGCTCGAAAGAACCGGTGTCGAGATTTTTATAATCGCTGATCGACGTGCTGAAGCTCGTGCTGTTGCCGAAGCTTTTGCTGAACGTGGCTTGCGACAGCAAAGTCCGGCGAAGCTGCTCCTGCCGGTTGCTGCTGAAAAATCTGTAGAAATTGCTGCTGGCAAAAGTGCCGGAGGCGTTCAAATAAGCCGTCCGCCCGAACGTTTGATTGTGGCCGAAGGCAATATCCCACCGCCGTTCCTTGCTTTGGTCGATCACAAAATTTTTTCGGGTGAATGAGCCGTTGATGCTGCCGGTGAAGGCATAGCGTTTGGCGTAATTGAAATTGCCGCGCGCCAGCCAACCCGAGCGCTCGTAATAATCGACCGTCGCGCGCGCGTCGAAGTAGTCGCTGATCGCCCAATAATAGCCCAGCTCGCGCAGATAGCGGCCTTCGAACTGGGTCGCGCCGAAGCGCGGAATGATCAAGCCGGAATGGCGGCCGCTGCGTGTGGGGAAAAAAGCGAACGGCAAAATTGCCATCGGAATTTTGCCGATGAACAGCACGATCGGCTTGGCCACGACGTTTTTCTGGACCTCGATTTTCATTTTGCGGCTCCAGAAATGAAAATGCGGATCGTCTTCGCGGTCACAGGTGCTGTAAATGCCGTTGGAAACAAACAACGTCTGGCTGTCGACACGTTTGATTTGTGAGCCGAAATATTTGCCGTCTTGAAACTCGGTGCGGCCGCGCAACACGCGGCCTTTCTCCGAGGCGAAGTTGTATTCCATCCGCTCGCCGGTCATGCGATCGCCGCCGTCGGAAAAAATCGGATAACCCCGCTCGACTTTGGCGAGACTGTCTCCACGCGCGCTTTTGCTCACGCCATTTTTCGATGATCGATGATGGAAGATCGATGATGGCGACCTTCCATCTTCCATCTTCGATCCTCGATCCTCGATCCTCGACCTTCCATCCGCGAGCATCGAATCCGGCAGCGGCTCGGCGATGAGCAAACGCCTGTCCCAATCCACCGTGATCATGCCGGCTTCAAGCGTCATGCTTTTGTATTTGACTTTGGCCTTGCCGTACAAATAGGTGATGCGATTATCGAGATCGTGATCTTCTTTCTGAGCTTCGAAATCGACGGGCGCATCCAGATCTGATTTTTCACGCGTCGTGTCGGCGCGGGCGGAATCGGGCGACGCCAGCGCCAGCGAATCAGTTTTTGAAATGGCAATAGAATCACGTCGGGCAGGAACTTGCGCCGAGGCAAAATAAGGCGACAAGAAAAAAACGGCGAAAGCAGTAACCTTAAGTTTCCAAACAAGCATTTAAAACGTGCTGTCAATTTTATTAAATGTTTCCATCGTACAAATCTGCCACAGGGAAACACATCTCATAATCATTCCAATCCAGATTTCCGTAAACAATCTTGAATTTTTTAAATTCGTCCACAACAAGATATTTCTTTAAATCGGGATGGCGCGCCTGACAGAGGAATGGCTTAAAATCGACGATGCGTTCCTTGCCATCATTGAACCAAAGATGAAGGCGATAGCCATCGACATACTCTGCTCGAACGATATCAATGACTTCAACTTCTGCATCATCCGGCATCGGTTCATAAGTAAATTTAATTCTATTTTTTTTCATTTTAGCCTCCGAGTGATTTTTTGCAACTTGATTTGTTTTCCATTAACAAAGAAGTCATCCCATTTTTGAACGATTTCATCCGCATAATGTTCTAACAATTTTTTAAAATCAGTAGAATGCGGTTGCTTAAGCGCTTTCATTCCGCGTACCGGCTTAAAAACAATATCGACTACTTCGTTATTTTCGACGACAATCTCGGCTTTAATTTCCCTATCTTAATGACGCCCATGAACATGGATCGGTTTATGTTCGTTGGCATAAAAGTAAACTTCTAATCCAAAATACTCATATAGCTTCGGCATAAAATTACCCCATTATTTTGTATTTTTCAATTGGTATTTTTGCCACCACTTCTGTAGTCTTTGCAATATGCCCGCTTCCGCGCCGTTCGCCGTCGGCTGACAATACAGCGCGTCCTTCAAATTCTCCGGCAGATAATTTTGCTCGACAAAATTTTCCGGATAATCATGCGGATATTTGTAATCGACGCCGTAACCTTGTTGCGCCATCAACGGCGTCGGCGCGTTGCGGATATGCAGGGGAATCGGGCCCAACGGTTTTTCTTGCACATCTTTCCTCGCCGCCGAAATGGCTTTGTACGAGGCGTTGCTCTTCGGCGCCGAGGCCAGATAGGTTGTCGCCTGCGCCAACACCAACGCGCCCTCCGGCATGCCGATGTAAGTCACCGCCGTGAAAGCGGACGTCGCGACGACGAGTCCCAGCGGGTCGGCGTTGCCGATATCTTCGCTGGCGAGAATAATCAAACGGCGCGCGATGAATTTGGGATCTTCACCGGATTCGATCATCCGCGCCAAATAATGCAGCGCCGCGTTGGGATCGCCGCCGCGCACGCTTTTGATGAACGCCGAGATCGTGTCATAATGATAATCACCGGCGCGGTCGTAAAGAATCGGCTTTTTCTGCACGGCCTCGCGAATGTGCTCGACGGTGAGATGGCGCCTGCCGGATTGATCAACCGGCGCGAGTTTCACCGCCAATTCCAAAGCGCTCAACGCTGCGCGCGCATCGCCGGAGGAAAGTTGGAGCAGCGCTTGGCGGGCGTCATCCTCCAATTCGACATTCGCTTTGAGAAGCTGGGCATCGGTTTTCAGCGCGCGTTCGACGACACACGCCAGAACTTCTTCGCTCAGCGGCTTGAGCGCATAAACCTGGCAGCGTGACAGCAGCGGCGAGATGACTTCAAACGAAGGATTCTCCGTCGTCGCGCCGATGAGAGTAATCGTGCCATCTTCAACGCTGTGCAGCAACGCATCTTGCTGCGCTTTGTTAAACCGGTGGATTTCGTCGATGAACAACACCGTGCGTTTGCCAAGCTGGCGGTTGGCCGCGGCTTTTTCCAAAATTTTTCGAACTTCCGCCACACCGCTGGAAACCGCGCTCAACGTGTAAAAATCAGCTTGCACGGCTTTGGCGAGCAAATGCGCCAGCGTCGTTTTGCCGCAGCCGGGCGGCCCCCACAAAATGATCGAGGCTAAATCTTTTTTCTGAATCGTTTCGTAAAGCGCTTTGCCGGGGGCAAGCAAGTGCTCCTGCCCGACGAAATCTTCCAGCCGCTGCGGCCGCAGGCGATCGGCCAACGGTTGGGATTGCTGCCTCATTTCGCGCGAGGAGTTTTCAAATAAATCCATAAAGAAGTTCTGCTCAAGCTTTCGCCCACAGCAAGAGAAATTCTGTGCACGAGTTCATCTAATCAATCCGATGCGGATCGTTCCAGCGAAACGCCGTCAAGCCGGTGGGCGTGCCGAACCAAATCCAATCGTCTTGCACCGCGATGGCAGCGACGCGATTATCGATGAGGCCGTCGTCCGTGGTGAATTGCCGCCAATCCTGGCGTTGGCGATTGTATTTGTAAACACCGGCATCGGTGCCAACCCAAACCGCTTGCGGTTGCGCGAGCACATAATTGATGCTGGCATTGGGAAATCGCTGGCGCGCCGGCGCAGTCAGCCAAACCTTGTTTTTCATATCAAAAACTTCGACGCCGAGCGTTGTGCCGAACCAGATCAGGGAGTCGGAATGAGATAGGGTTAAAGTCGGCTCATCGCGCGGCCCCAGATTATCCGCCAGAAAACCGCCGCTGCTTTTGGCGACATCATAAATAAACGGACCGCGTTGGGTTCCAATCCACAGCAAATTTTCCGTGCGCTCCAGATCATAAACCGCGACGTGCAGCAACTGGTCAGGCAGAATATTTTTCACTTCCAGGGTATCCTTTCCAATGGTGCTCAAAGTGACACGATTCAAACCGAGGTCCGTCGCCGCCCACAGATAGCCGTTAAAAACCGCCACGTCATTCACGCGCGCGGAAAGCAGGCGATCGGTGGAAATGATTCGCCGCCAGCGATCCTTTTTCGGATCATAAATATTGATGCCGTCTTCGGTCGCGCAATAAATTTTGCCGTCGGCAATCTCGAAGCGATTCACTTCATCGCTGCTCATTTCGAGATTATAGCGGGCCTCGTGATATTTCCACTCGCTCGCACCGAATGATTTCGTCGAAGGATTGCGCCAATAGGTGATGCCGCGGATTCCGGCGTCGCTATCATTCACATTGTCGTTGCGGCCACCGATCCACAAACCATGCTCGTCCAAAGCGAGCGCATCGACGCGGCGCTGCGCCAGCCCGAAAGCGAGAAGCTCGGCGCGTTCGATATGCACATTGGCGCGCCAGGCGCCGAGGCCCCAGGTGCCCATCCAGTAACTATCCCACTGATCGCGCACGAATCCGGTCACATCGGCGCGGCGCAAGCGAAAGTCTTGAAACTTGCCATTCGGATCAAAAATATAACCGGGGGGAACAAAGAAATGCGGCAATAAGCGCGGACGCCGAGCGCGGACGCCAACCCAGAAAATGTCATCATTCGTCGTATCACCAGCCGCAACGATAACACTGCCGAGTTTATTCACATGAAAAAGTCGTTGCGATCGCGTTTCAAACCAGACAAACTGGCGGCCGATTCCAATCGAAAGAATTTCATCGAATCGTCCGATGCCGATATGGCCTTTGGAATAATTCGTCCAACGATACGAGGCGGGATGCATGCTGCTCACGCCGGCGCGGGTGGAACACCACAGCAACCCCGTGCCGATGTCGTAAGCCACGGCAAAAATCTGGTTGTCCGCCAAACCGTCGCTGGTGGTGTAAGGCGCTTCCCAGCGATTGCGGAAAATGTCGTATCGCAAAAGCCCTTCGCTGCTGCCGAAATAAGTGTACTCCGGCCCGACCGCAACCGAGCTGATGTAGCGCGCGACGCCGAAACTCACCCAGTCGCCGGGGCGGTAGCGGTCGTTGCGATCATTGCGGCGCGGCGTGGCGATCAAATTTAATACAATGGCGAGCAGTCCGAGAGCGCTGATAAAAAAAATGAACAGGCGTTTCACGATTGAATTCTCCATACGGCAGAACACATCAAATGATGGCGGCTTCATAAATTATCAGATTCGCCGCAAAAAAGCAAAAGCTTTCATGCTTGTTCCGGATAATTTTCGAGACGCCCGCTTCTACTTGATATTATATCGCTGCAACTTCCGGTGCAAATTGGCGCGATCGGTGCGCAGCCGGCGCGCCATTTCGCTGACGTTGCCTTTGACTTCTTCAAAAACACGCGCCAGCAATCGGCGCTCAAAATTTTCAACGCGATCACGCAAAGAGAGGGCTTCATCGGCCTCGAGATGATGCGTCGCTTCACCATTCGATTGAGTTGACGCGACGGAGGCTGAAATCGGCACATCAAACATCGGCAAAGCCTGGCGGACTTGTTCGGCGCTGATGGTTTCGGCCTCACCCATAATCATCAAACGCTCGATGATATTGCGAAGTTCGCGGACATTGCCAGGCCACTGATAATTTTCCAAAACGGCAACCGCATCGGGAGACAAACGCTTTGGACGGCGGCCATAAGCTTGCGCGAGCTGGTTGAGGAAATAAGTGGCCAATACCAAAATATCCTCGCGGCGCTCGCGCAGCGGCGGAACGTGAATCGGAATCACCGCGATGCGAAAGAACAAATCGTCGCGGAAATTGCCGACCTGGATTTCTTTGTCGAGATTTTTGTTCGTCGCCGCGATGACGCGCACGTCGAAGCGAATCGGCTGCGTGCCGCCGACGCGCAACAGCTCGTTTTCCTGCAACACCCGCAGCAGCTTCGCCTGCGTATCCAGCGACATGTCGCCGATTTCATCCAAAAAAATCGTGCCGGTGTGCGCCTGCTCGATGAGGCCGATCTTTCGGCGCGTGGCGCCGGTGAACGCGCCGCGCTCGTGGCCGAACAATTCGCTTTCGATTAGCTCGCGCGGAATCGCGGCGCAATTGACGCGCACAAACGGCGCTTGCGAGCGCTTGCTCTGGCGATGAATCGCTTCGGCGACCAGTTCCTTGCCGGTGCCGTTTTCGCCGGTGATGAGAACGCGGGCTTCGGAGGGCGCCGCTTTGCGAATGGCGTCGCGCAGTTGCTGCATCGTCGTTGATTGTCCCACCATCTCGCCGTCGCCGCCGAGACGCTGGCGCAATTGGTTGCGCTCCTGCTCGAGCTGCTTGCGCTCGGCAAAATTTTTGACTTCGAGCACGACGCGCTCCGGCTGCAGCGGCTTTTCGAGAAAATTATACGCGCCGAGGCGAACGGCTTTAACCGCGGTGTCGATCTCGGCATGTCCTGAAATCATAATCGTGGGGATTGACAAACCCGTCTCTTGCAATTGCTGCAGCGTCGCCAAGCCGTCGATTCCGGGCAAGCGAACGTCCAAAAACATCAAGTCAAACGCTTCGCGCGGCAATAATTCCAGCGCCTGCTCGCCGGAAGTGCAGGTGGAAGTTTGGTGGCCGAGATCGCGCAACAAACCACTTAAAGTTCCGCCGATGTTGGCGTCGTCATCAACGACGAGAATGTGAAGGGACATGATGAGGTAAAACGTAAGGCGTAAAACGTAAAAAACTTTCCGGTTGCAACGAAAGGGGAATCACAACAAAAAATATTTTAGATCAATTTCTATTTTCCGCCAACAAGCGCCGGATTTTCTCCGCCGCGACGTGGCTGGCGCGCAAGCGGAGGTGAACGGTATGATCTTCATAATTTTTTCCCATCACCTGCGCCAGCGAGTGGAGCCGCGCGACCAGCGCCGAATTGGCGATGGGCAAATCGACGGTCAGCTCCTCTTCATCGGCGCGGGCACATTCCAAAATGCGGCGGCGCAATTCGTCGAGAAACATGCCGCGGCTGGCGGAAACAAAAACCGCCGGCGCGTGCGCCTCTTCCAAACGCTTGATCAAGCCGGTTTCCTGCAAGGCATCGACTTTGTTGAAGACGTGCAGAATCGGCAAATCATCGAGCTTCAGCTCTTCCAAAACTTGCCGCACCACCGCCATTTGCTCTTCAAAGAGAGGATGGGTGACATCGACGACGTGGAGCAGCAAATCCGCGTCCCGCACTTCTTCCAACGTGCTTTTAAATGAAGCAACGAGATGATGCGGCAGCTTGCGGATGAAACCGACGGTGTCGATGAGCAGAACGGCGCCGTTGTTTTTAGGCGCCGCGTGGTTGGGAAAATTCACGTGGCGCACGGTCGAATCCAGCGTGGCGAACAAACGATTTTCGACAAAAACTTCGGCGTCGGTGAGCGCGTTGAGCAGAGTCGATTTGCCGACGTTGGTGTATCCGACCAACGCCGCTTTGAAAATCCCCTCGCGGCGCTGCCGGCGCACCGTGCGCTGCAATTCGATTTTCTCCAATTCTTTTTGCAGCAGGCTGATGCGCTGGCGCACCAGGCGGCGGTCGCTTTCGAGCTGGGTCTCGCCGGGGCCGCGCGTGCCGATGCCGCCGACTTGCCGGGAGAAATGCGTCCATTGCCGGGTGAGCCGCGGCAGCAAATATTGCAACTGCGCCAGCTCGACTTGCGTGCGGGCTTCGCGGGTTTTGGCGCGGCGCGCGAAAATGTCCAAAATCAAGCCGCTGCGGTCGATGATTTTGGTGTCGCACAGGTTTTCCAAATTTTTGGCTTGCGCCGGCGACAAATCGTCATCGAAAATCAGGACGTCGATATTTTGTTCCTGCGCCAGATTGGCGACGAACTCGGCTTTGCCTTTGCCGATGAAAAAAGCCGGATCGACGCGCGGCCGGTTGTGCATGATGGTGTCGACGACATCGGCGCCGGCGGTGTCGGCCAGTTGCGACAATTCGCGCAGGGAATCTTCACCTTCATAGCGCGAAACGCCGTGGCCGGTGGTGCCGACTAATAACGCGCGTTCACGAATGGGGGGATGGGGAATTTCGATCATAGAGCAAGGCAAATTGCAAAAGGCAAATTGCAAGTGGCAAAAATGTTAGGCTATCGTTAGAAAATTTCAATGAGATTTATCCTCGTCCGCCTTCAGGCAGTTAGCCCAGTTCACTCAACAAATTATTGTGCCGCCACTGCAGCATGATCATGCGACGAAGCAACGCCGGCATTTTTCGTCGGTGACCGCCCGCTCCGCGAGAGCCACATCTCGACTAGCATCGCGATAATCGCGGCGGCGAGGAAATACGGCCACAGCTCGGAACCAAAACGCGCTTGGCGGACGGCCTCGACGATGTCCGCCTCCGGCGAGATAAAAGCGACGTTGCCGCCCATCGCCGCTCGCAAGGTTTGATCGGGAAGCGGCTGCAGTTTCAATTCATTCGGATTGAAATTAACCGCCCAGGTTTGCAAAAGATTCCCGCGGCGCAGCGACGAGTCGCTCGTTGTCTGCCAAAGCCGGTATTGTCCGGACTGATCGGCGCCGGCGTAGCGGACTTGATAGTTTTGTCCGGCGATTTTGACCGGAAGCTTCCGCCGGCCGCCGTCCGGAAGTTCCATCTCCACGGCCGTCGCCGGCACGCGCAGGGTGGCCACCAATTCCTCGCCGACGAATTGCGACTCGCGTTGGTTGTCGCGGCCTTGCGTCATGTACGCAATGCAGCGATGTGTCAAGGGCGCAAACAAACCTTTGAAAGCCAAATCCGACCATTGCTCGGTCGCCGCCGAAGTAAAAATCAGCAACGTCCCGCTGCCGGCGCGGCGTTCGACGAGAAACGGATAGCCGTTGGCATATTCGATGACCGGCTGCACGCCGTTGGCCAGTTGCATCTGCACGGCGAAATGAAAAACCGGCGAATCGAGGCGCGGTGTTTTGTCGCTCTTTTCAAAAATGCCGCTGAAAACCGGATGCGAGAAATCAATTCGCCCCAGCTTGATGAAATTGTCACCGGCGGCCTGCGCGCCGTTGGCGGCCAATTGCCCCATCGTCGCGCCGAAAACGCCGGCATGAACTCGGGAAAGCAAAACTTCATTATAATTCCGCAAATCGACGTCGCTGCCGAGAAAAATCATCACACCGCCGCCATCGTTCAGATAGTTCATCAAACGCTGCGCGACGGCTTCGGATAGGCGCGGCACGTTGGCCAACACGATGCCGTCGTAATCTTCAAACCGCTCGGCGGCGAGATCGCCGGCGGCAATTTCATGCCAGGCGTTCGCGGCTTGATTTTCGTAGGGATTGAACGCGAGACGAACGTAGGCCAAATCTTCGGGATGTCCGGTAACCGCCAGCACGCGGCGCTGCGGCGGAATGAAAAAAACGAACCCGCGGGTGTTGTCCAGCATCAAGTCATCGTCTTCCAGCTCGAAGCGCCCGAACAGGAAACCGGTGGTGTCGGGCACGGCGCGAAAGGTGACACGACGCTCGGTTCCCGCCGGAACATCGATGATTTGCTGCGCCACGCGCTTGCCGTTGAGAAAAAGATGGGCAAGACGATTATTGATATCGTTCCGGCCATTGTTCGTCACCGTCGCAATAACTTCGAAAGTTTTGCTGCGCTCGAAAATCTGGTTGCCCAGCGCCGCGGCTTGCAGCAGCAAATTATTGGCGAGCGTTTTATCGAACCGAATCACGTACCCGCGCAGTCCGCGAATCGCTTCGACGGCCGGTTTTGATTGGTTGGAGGTCGAGGCCGCGACGCTCAATTCCGCGCGGCCATCCGAAAGCAAGAAAACCTCGCGATTGACGTTGCGGGCGGCGGTAAGTTTCTCGTGGGCGAGCGCCAACGCGCCGGCCAGATCGGTTTCGCCGGCAGATTGCGAAATCGCGGCAGCAGCGGCGGCAAAACTTTCTGATGTCAAAAAAGCCGAAGACGAAACCAGGCGCGCCGGCTTGGCGGCGGTGATCAGAAAAACCTCGTCGCCGGACGCAAAGAGCGCCGCCAGACGCTGAGCTTGATGTCGAGCCTGCGCCAATAACGAAGCGCCCTCGGAAGCCGAGGCCATGCTCAACGAGTTGTCGAGAATAACGACCGCCGAAGCCGCGGCCCGCTGCGCGAGCGCCGAATGGTCGCGGCGCAGCGTCGGACGCGTAAACGCCAGGACCAGCAGCGCGACGATGAGCATGCGCAACAGCAGCAGAAGCAATTGCCGCAATTTGAGCTGGCGGATTTTTTCTTTTTCCAGCCGTTTCAAAAAAGCGATGGTGCTGACGGTGACGACGCGCAATTTGCGACGGGTCAACAAGTGAATGAGAAGCGGGAGAGCGATGGCAGCAAGTGCCCAAAGCAAGGTGGTGTTGATAAAACCGAACATTTAGGGGTGAAATTTTGAATTAATGAACTTCAACACTTTCGATAGATTTCTTTCTTCTTTCACGCCGCCGCGAGCCGCTCGTAATTGGCAATGTCATCGCTGATGAGTTTGGCTTTTTCCTCAAAATAAGACCATTCGCCATAATCCTCATGCGTTTCATAATTGCCTTCGAAAGACAGGCGTTTTGCAAAGGCTTGAAAGTTGCATTTGTATTTGCGCTCGTATCGGCGTATTCTAGCCTTGGTCAGTTTTAATTCCGAGCGCTCTTCGTCAATGAGCCGTCGCACGGATTCATTGAGCGCCTGCAAGAAAATTTTTTCGCCAACTTTGGGATAAAAGCGGGCCACCGCTTCAGGCAGTTTGAGTTGGATTGTCGTCGTAAAAATCGCCCTGCAGGTTTAAAGGATTCACTTTGATCAGAACATTTCATTTTAAAAAACTTCACCGTAAAAACAACAGGTATTTCAACGAGCCCGTTCGTTCAACAATTCCTTGTACTGAGCAAAAACTTCTTACGTTCCCAACACCAGTCCAACATGCTCCTCCTCAATTCGTGCAATCCGCTGCGCCGCAAAACCCACCCCAACGATGAGCCACAATGCCATCATGATTTCTTCGTCGCCAAAACTCCAATCAAACTGGCTGGCGAAAAAATACCCGATAAAAGCACAAAACGAGCCCAAGACGGTGTCACGGAGATAGGAATCCGGCAATTGTCGAATGGCCAAATAAAGGCTTTTTCCTATTGCGCCTAAAAACCAAATAAACGCGGCGAGGCTGAAGCCGCCGCCAATAATCGCCACTTGCAAAAAATTGTTGTGGACATGTCCGATATGAAAAGGATGTTTCGTGAGATCGGCGCCGGGCGGGGCAAAATCGGGATACACGACGACGAGATCACGCCATCCCCAGCCGAGCCAGGGATGGGCGAGAAATATTCGCCAGCCGGTTTGCCAAAGCAACACGCGGCCTTCGTTGCTCAGATCGCCCTGCACTTTAAAAATACCAAACAGACGTTCTTGCAGATTCGGCGGCCCGAACAAAAGCGACAATCCTACGACCAAGATGAAATACAAGAACAATCGGCGCTCTTTCAAGATGGCCAAGAAAAACAGTCCTGCGGCGAACCCCACAAAAGCGCTGCGCACGCCGGCCAAAGCAAAGGCGATAGTGATGACGAGCAGCAGCAAGTCAAAGTAATATTTTTCGAGAAAGAGTTCCGGCAAGCCGCGGGCGCGCAGCAATGGCCGCAACGATTTCCGGACCGGCAACAGCATCAACAACGACATCATGATGACGACGCCGTAGGTCACGGTGATGCCGTGCGTTGCCCAACGCAAGCGCGTATCTTCGAGGCAACTGCGAATGATCTCGAACAGGCTCATGCTGGCCAGCGCCAGGGTCAAGACGATATGCGACCACAGCAAACGCCGCCGGCAGTTGATCAACCACAGCGCCAGATAAAGCATGACGAGCAGCCCGAATTTCCGAAGATTGAAGAGACTCAGCCACGGGCGTTCGGAAAGAAGCGAGGCGACCGAAAAACTCGCAAACAAGGCGGCATAGGAAAACTCGAGACCGCTGCGCAACAAGCGTGGCCGTTCGCGCAGCCAATAAATGAGAAAGAACAAAACGCAAAGGCCTAAAGCAATCTGGGTTCCGGCAATCGAGATTTGGCTGAACGCCAGCATGATCAGGAAGAAGAGGTAAGCCGTGCGCTCAGCACTCGCTCCCACAGGCATTCGTCCTCAATCATTTTGCTTTATTGAGATGCCGGCAGATTGTGTTAAGACGCCAAATTCCGCAAGAACCGCAACGGATTCAGCGAGCGCCGCTTCTTCACAGCTTCGACCGGCAACGGCTCGGGAATTTTCACTTCCTGTCCCGCTAAAGCGAGACGAGGGTTTGAATAAAAAATTCGATGCGCGATGCGATCACCCCACAGATCGCGCACGATTTTAAAATCTTCGCCCATGCAAACTTTGCGCGAGCGGATATTGTGTCCGTCGCTGCCGAAAAAATGAATGAGCCGGCTGTTCATCAACGCCGCCGCCAGCGCCGCGACGCCGTCGCCGTATTTGCCGCCGAGGCTGCCGGCATTCATTTGAAACAACACGCCGCGCTGCACAAACTCATAAACGCGATTGGGATTTTTTAAAAAGCCGATATTCCGCTCCGGATGCGCCAGCACCGGCGTTTTGCCGTCGAGAATGAGCTGAAAGAAAACATCTTCGACGCCGCGCGGAATGCCCTGCATCGGAAATTCCACCAAAAAATAGCGGCCGTTGTTGTTGAAGGTGGAAATTTTGTGATGTAGCTCCAAATCCGGCTGATAAAAAATTTCGCAGGCGAGATGCAATTTCAAATTGATCTGCTCCGCCTGCAAGCGGCGGTTCATTTCGACAAATTTTTCGAGAATCTCGGCTTCGAGCTTGCCGTATTGCGAATTGTCAAGAATATGGTGGGTAATTAGAATCTCCGTCGTGCCGTCGGCAAAGGCCTGCCGCGCCATCGCCAGCGACTCGTCCCAATCCTTGGCGCCATCATCGATGCCGGGCAACAAATGCGAATGCAGGTCAATCATTCAAATTCCTATTCAAAGCTACGTTGCGTGAATCGCTTGCGCAAATTCACGAATTAAATGCCGGCTGCTATTTTTTTCCAACACGTTGCCGGTCACGACGAACGCGGCGCCGGCTTTGACGCGCTTTTCGGCTTCTTCGGGCGTGCGAATGCCGCCGCCGACGATGACCGGAACGGTGACAAAACTCGAAACCGCGGCGACCATCTCCGGCGTGACCGGCAAATCCGCGCCGCTACCAGCTTCGAGATAAACCAAACGCATGCCCAAAAACTCCGCGGCCAGCGCCGTGGCTTGCGCGATGTCATTTTTATCGCGGGGAATCGAGCGCGAGTTGCTCATAAATTCCGCCGAGGTGACGCGGCCGGATTCAATGAGCATGTAGCCGGTGGGAATCGGCTCGATGCCGAGCAGACGAATCACCGGCGCCGCCAGCACCTGCACGCCGATCAGATAATCGGCGTTGCGGCTGCTGATCAACGACAAAAAAAGAATCGCATCGGCGTGACGCGAAATTTGAATCGTGCTGCCGGGGAAAATGATGCAGGGAACGTTCGCCGCGCTTTTAATCGTCTTGACGATTTCATCGAAACTCGATTTCATCAGCAAGCTGCCGCCGATCAGGACGGCGTCGGCGCCATTTTCGCTCGCGGCGGCGGCGATGTCCGGCAATTGTTTGATGTCCCATTTGTCGGGGTCGATCAGCACCAAATAACCGGCGCCGCGCTGCGTGCGCGTTTGCAGCAAATAATCCAAAACTTTGCCGCTGTTTGCAGCGTTCGCTGCCGGTGGTTGTAAGAGCTTATCCGCGATCGTTCATCTCCCGAACAATATCGGCGACGTGGCGCAGCGCCTCATCGAGGCGTTGCACGTCCTTGCCGCCGGCGAGCGCCTGATGCGGCCGACCGCCGCCGGAGCCGCCGACGAATGCCGCGACGCGCTTGACGATGTCACCGGCTTTCATATTTTTTTGTTTAATAAGATCGTCGGTGACGACGCAAACGAAATTGATTTTTTCATCCATCACCGCGGCCAGCACGCCGACGCCGCTGCCGAGCTTGTCGCGCAGCGTGTCGCTCATTGCGCGCAGATCGTCGACGTTTGCCGCTTCAACTTTCGCGGTCACGAGACGCAGGCCGTTCAAGGCTACTGCCCGATTCACCAATTCAAAAATTTCCTGTTTGGATAATTTCAAACGCATCTCGCGCAGCTCGCGCTCGAGATGTTTGCGGCTGTCCATCAGCTCGCGAACTTTGTTCGGCAATTCGTCGCGGTCGCAATTCAGCAGCGCGCGCAATTCCTCGGCAACGCGGCGCTCGGTGCGCAGCAAATCTTCCGACATTTTTCCGGCGAGCGCTTCGAGACGACGGATGCCCGCGGCGGCGGACGACTCGCCGATCAGAGTAAACATACCGGCCTCGCCGGTATGCCGCAGATGCGTGCCGCCGCAGAGTTCGAGCGAGTAATCGCCGATCTTCACGACGCGCACGACGTCGCCGTATTTCTCTTCAAAAATCGCCATCGCCCCGAGCTTCCGCGCTTCGTTGTACGGCATTTGAAAAGTTTCAATCTCGATATCCTGGCGAATATGCTCGTTCACCGCGCCTTCGATGTCTTCGAGCTGCGCCGGCTCGATCTTTTGAAAATGCGTCACGTCAAAACGCAGGTGATCCGGCGCGACGAGCGAGCCGGTTTGCGTCACGTGCTTGCCGACGGCGTCGCGCAGCGCTTTGTGCAGCAAATGCGTGGCGGTGTGATGGCGCGCGGTGGCGAGCCGTCTTTCCCGGTCGATTTTTGCCGCAACTTTTGGCGTCTCGATTTTGCCGCTCGTCAATTTGCCGAGGTGCACGATATGCGAGCCGGCTTTGCGGGTATCCAACACCTCGACGACGAAGCCATCGCCTTCGATTCGTCCGGCGTCGCCGACTTGCCCGCCGGACTCGGCGTAGAACGGTGTATCCGCCAACGTGAGCAACACATGCCCGCCGTCAAAATGCAGCCGGCGAATCTCGCTGTCGATTTCATATTCCGTATAGCCGACAAAACGCGATTCGGCGCCTTTGGAAAATTGCCGCCAGGCTTCGGGCTTGAAATCGGCTTGATATTCCCACTTGCCGGCCTCGCGCGATTGGTCACGCTGCTTTTCCATCGCGACATTGAAACCGGCTTCATCAACCGAGAGCCCCCTTTCACGAGCCATCATTTGCGTAAGATCGAGTGGAAAGCCGTAGGTATCGTAAAGCTTGAAAGCTTCATCGCCAGGGATGACGGCGGATTTTTTGCTCGAGACATTCGTGACGATCTTCTCAAAAATTTCGAGGCCGCGATCGATCGTGTTGTTGAAGCTTTCTTCCTCCGCTTTGATGACGAGCGAGACGTAATTGTGCTTTTCCTTCAATTCTGGGAACGCCTCGCCCATAATATCGACAAGCACCGGCACGAGCTTGTAAAAAAACGGCTCGTGCAATCCGAGCTTGCGCCCGAAGCGCGCGGCGCGGCGGAGAATGCGGCGCAACACGTAGCCGCGTCCTTCGTTCGAAGGCATCGCGCCGTCGGTGATCGCAAACGACAGGCAACGCAAATGATCGGAGATCGCGCGATGCCCGACGCCGTTGTCGAAGTCATAATCCTTGCCGCTCAGCTCGCTGATTTTTTCGATGATTGGCGTGAACAAATCAGAGTCGTAATTGGAACGCATGTTGTTCAGCACCGCCAGCACCCGCTCAAAGCCCATGCCGGTGTCGACGTGCTTCGCCGGCAATTCTTTGAGTGACTTGTCCGCCTCGCGATTATATTGAATGAAAACGAGATTCCAAATTTCCATCACGCGCGGGTTGCCGGCATTCACCAATGTGGCGCCGGATTTATCCGGCGTCAGATCGATATGAATCTCCGAGCACGGCCCGCAGGGGCCGGTCTCGCCCATTTCCCAAAAATTATCCTTCTCATCAAAACGTTGCACGCGCTCATCCGGCAGACCGGTGATTTTTTTCCAAAGTTTTTCCGCCTCCTCATCGGTGCGATAAACCGTGGCGTAAATGCGATCTTTCGGCAGACCCCAGACTTTCGTGAGCAGCTCCCACGCCCATTCGATGGCCTCGGCTTTGTAATAATCGCCGAACGACCAGTTGCCGAGCATCTCGAAAAACGTGTGATGATAAGTATCGAATCCGACGTCTTCCAGATCGTTGTGCTTGCCGCTGGCGCGAATACACTTTTGCGTGTCCGCCACACGTGAGTAATCGCGCTTTTCCAAACCGAGAAAAATATTTTTGAACTGGTTCATGCCGGCGTTGGTAAACAGCAGCGTCGGATCATCGAGCGGCACCACCGGCGCCGAGGGCACGATGGTGTGTCCCTTGCTTTTAAAAAAATCGAGAAACGATTGGCGTACTTCAGATGACTTCATGTGGACTTCTCTGTAAGGTGTTTATGCGTATTCCAAAGTTTTTTCTTTTAGCCAAGATTTAATGAGAACTTGCGATGGCGTCTTTTGCTTCTTGGCAATTTGATTGAGCTTCTCCTCTAAATCGGCGTCAAGAGAGAAGCAATACGTTCTTTTTTAAGATCAACGCCGAAATGGGCTTCGGGCATTTCATCCCAATATTCGCCCATATCGTGCATGTCAAAAAATCCACCAGCTTGTCGAGAGAATCGAATTTCGGCAGCTTTTTGGATTTACTTTTTGCCATACCGGCTTATTGCTTTTTTGCTTGCTTGCGTTCCTGCTGGCGCGTCCAAAAAACGATATAAATGCCTGCAAAAGCAAACGTAAGCATCACAATTGCGGCGACAATTTCATACGGTGTCATTTTTTAACCTCTTCTTTCTTTTGGTCTTTCGGTAAATACCACAGTTTACGGCTTAAATAAAACATTGCAGCAACGAAAGTGATAATAATGATCATTGCCAAAATCATCAAGGCAAGCGAATATTTTAGCTGCCCAGTGATTTGTGGCAGAAACACGACTCCGCCGAAAAGCAACGCAATTTTTTCAAGAAAACCAAGCCAGAACTTATAGACATCTTTTTGGTTTTCATAAAGGCTTTGACTGACCTTTTCCATTCCTCCTCCCGATGAGCTTTATGCTCTTTGTTTTTCAGATAATCGCCTGCAATTGTTCAAACCATGACGCCGTCTGGCTCCAGATCAAATCTGACTGCCGGAACGGAAATTCGCGGCGCTTGGGCAATTCGTTCGGAGTTTATTTGCTCAATTGTCATTGACATTATTTACCTCCTTTCAACGTCATTCTTCGCCAGAAACATTTCCCTGCAAATCCGTCCATAACCTCGTCCCCTGAATCATCTCCCCATCGAATCCGCGGCGGCGGAGAAAATCGGACAAACGCTGGCGCGCTTTCAGTGGCGACAAATTCGCCAAGCGTTTGCGCAATTTTTCCGCAAGTTGATCTGCCAACTCAGCTTGATGCTCTGCCGGCAAAAGCTCGTCGAGTATTGCGGCAATCGTCACCGCATCAACGCCTTTTTGGCGCAATTCCAAAGTTAAGCGTGCGCGGCCTTTCGGGCGATTGAGCAAACGGCTTTGCACGAATTGCCGCGCGAAATCGGCGTCATCGATGAAATGCTGGTTTTTACACTCAGCAATCGCAGCCTCGACGAGGTCTTTGCCAAAACCTTTGCGCTGCAACGTCTCACGCAGTTCTTTTTCGCTGCGTGCGCGGACGGCGAGCAGGCGATACGCTTTCGCCAATGCCGAACGTAGTTGCTGTTGCGACGCGGCTTCGTCGAAAAAAGATTGTTGCGCTTCAGTCGACATAGAAGCACTTTCCACCACTGTCATTCCGGAGAAATTGTCATGTCCGCTTGGACACCCGTCAGGATAAAAATGTGTTTCGTAGTAGTGCCTTCAGGCACCGACCCTGAGGTCTACGACGAAAGCTATTTTCGTGGTAATCCTTTTCAATAGGAATATTGTGATAGAAAACAAAAAAGATTACCCGAATGACATGAAAATATCACTGACAGCATAACGCAGACTGGAAGTCTGCGTCACGATCAACCTTTCGCCGGTGGACGCGCCGCTGTTTTGGCCTCTTTCGCCGGTTCTTTCGCAGCGGCGTTCGGCGCCGGCGTTTCGTCTTTAATCAATCCGACTTTTTTTCGCACTTTTTGATCAAGGTCTTTCAGCACGTCCTGATTCTCGATGAGGAAACGCTTAAGATTCTCGCGGCCTTGCATGCGTTCCTGGCCGAGCGTAAACCACGTGCCGCTTTTTTCGATCAAACCGAGGTTGATGGCCATGTCGGCGAGATCGCCTTCGGTGGAGATGCCGCTGCCGTACATGATGTCGAACTCGGCCTCACGAAACGGCGGCGCCACTTTATTTTTTACGACTTTAACTTTTACGCGGCTGCCGGTTACCTCGTCGCCGTCTTTCACGGAAGCGACGCGGCGGATATCGAGCCGCACCGAGGAATAAAATTTCAACGCGCGGCCGCCGGTGGTGGTTTCGGGGTTGCCGAACATCACGCCGATTTTTTCGCGGATCTGGTTTATAAATATCACACAGACGTTGGATTTGCTGATCACGCCGGTCAGTTTTCGCATGGCCTGGCTCATGAGGCGCGCTTGCACGCCCATCTGCGCGTCGCCCATTTCGCCTTCGATTTCGGATTTGGGCACGAGCGCGGCGACCGAGTCGATGACGATGATATCCAGCGCGCCGCTGCGCACGAGCGTCTCCGTAATTTCCAGCGCCTGCTCACCGGTGTCGGGCTGCGAGATGATGAGATTATCCGTATCGACACCGAGTTTTTTGGCATACACCGAATCCAGCGCATGTTCAGCGTCGATGAACGCCGCGAGGCCGCCAAGTTTTTGCGCCTGCGCGGTGATCGTCAATGCGAGTGTGGTTTTGCCGCTCGATTCCGGCCCGAAAATTTCGATAATGCGTCCGCGCGGCACACCGCCGACGCCGAGCGCGGCATCCAGCGAAATCGCGCCGGTGGGAATGGCGTCGATGGCCAGTCTGGCGCGGTCGTCGCCAAGTCGCATGATCGAGCCTTTGCCGTACGTCCGATCAATTTGCGTGATGGCTAATTCCAGCGCTTTAAGTTTTTCTTCCTTTTCTCTCTCGTTATTGCTCATTGCTCCTCCCGAAGGGTTTTTAAATTCATGTTCAATAAATTGGCCCGCGAAACACGCTAAATACACGAAATGGTAATGTTCCTTTAAAAACTTTTTCGCGCCTTTTCGTGTGTTTAGTGGACATAACAATTATCAACTTTTACCTAAAAACAACTTCCGCAGCGGCGTGTAAATCGAGCCGGCCGGATGCAATTCGCTTTTCATGAAAATAATTTCATCGAATGCCGCCGGCATGGCGGCAAACGGATTTTCTTTGAGCGCGCGAATGATTTCCGGTATGCGCGGGTCTTTGGCGCGGCCAATCGTCAAATGCGGCGCGAAACTCCGTTTTTCTGTCGCGAAGCCGAATTGATGCAGGCGCTCGTCGATGGCTTTTGCCAATTTTTGCAAGGCGCCGGTTTTCTCGGTGATGCCGACCCACAAGACGCGCGGATGCTCGTCGTTGGGGAAAGCGCCGCAGCCTTCGATAACGCCTGAAAACGCCGTCGAGACCGCCGCGATTTCTTGCAGCGCTGCGCCGATCTCTTCAATGCGGCTGGCCGGCGTGTCGCCGAGAAATTTGAGCGTGAGATGCAGGTTTTCCGCTTTCACCCAGCTCACGCGCCCGCGCCGCGACTTGAGCGGTTGCACATATTTCGACAATGCCGTTTTAATTTCCGGCGGCATGTCCAGCGTAATAAACGTGCGGAGCGTTTCCATCCTTATCTTCCCTCCCTAATTTATACCCAAATTTAATTCTTTGCTTCAGAGTAACTATGCAACTTGCACAGATTCCGAAGAAGCTCCAACTGTTTGATTGCACAGAAATCCGTTCGCAACGAGGTATTCAATCGATAGATCCTCGTCAACAGCAGGCCAATGCATTCCTGCTTTTGGGCCGATCCATTCCCAGTCCGTTAACAACGAAGCATCCACGAGCCGTAAACGATCAGAAACGTCAGCCAGGGAACAGCGATATACATTCCCATCATCGAGGGTAATCTCTACGACCCGTGTTTTGGGATCAACGTCCGCAGCGACAGCACACAAAAATGGATTGTTCATGTGATTACTCTCCACAAAATTGACGCCAACGCGCAATGATGTAAGCTTGATTATCAGCGATAATCTTTAAAAACTGTTGGCACAATTTGCTTCCTTAATTTTTCAACTCCCGAAACAACAAATTCAACGCCATTTGGCTGAAGCGTTCTTTATTCACCTGACGATCTTTGGAAAACAAAAATTTTTGCGCGAACACGCGTTCCGGCGTGGCGACGCCGATCCAAACCAGCCCGACCGGTTTTTCTTCGCTGCCGCCGGTTGGGCCGGCGATGCCGGTGGTGGCAATTCCATAAGTCGTGTTACTAATTCGACGCGCGCCCGCGGCCATGGCTTTGGCGCATTCTTCGCTCACCGCGCCGTGTTGCTTCAAAATTTCTTCGGGCACGCCGAGAATTTGCATTTTGGCGGCGTTGCTGTAGGTGACGAGGCCGCGATCAAAATATTGCGAGCTGCCGGAGATATTCGTGATCCGATGCGCGATCAAGCCGCCGGTGCAGGATTCGGCAACGGCGAGCGTGGCTTTTTTCTCGACGAGCAAACGGCCAATGACGGCTTCCATGGTGTCGTCATCAAAACCGTACACATTTTGGCCGGCGCGCGCGAGAATATATTCTTCCGCGGCGCGGAGGCGTTCTTCGGCGCTTGCCGCGTCATGATCATAAACCGAGATGCGAATATCGACGGCAGAATAATTGGGCAAAAACGCGATTTTGCCGAATTTCTCCAGCTCGGCAATCGGCGAGAGTTTTTCAAAGAGCTGCGATTCCGGCACGCCGAAGGTGCGAATCGTGCGATGGCGAATGGTTACGTTTTTATTTTTACTCTTTACGAACGGCAGCACGCGTTCGGTCATAATATGCTGCATTTCCACCGGTACGCCGGGCATGATCGCGCAGTAGCGGCCATTGCGCTCGAACAGCAAGCCGGGGGCGGTGCCGTAATCGTTCCACAACACCATCGCTTTTTTCGGCACCAGCGCCTGTTCTTCGTTGATCGGCGTCATGCGCAGGTTGCGGCGCTGGAAAAGCGCCTTGATGTGCGCGAGAACTTTTTCATCCATCACCATTTCGGCGGAGTCAAAATATTCGGCCACCGCTTTTTTGGTGACATCATCGTGCGTCGGCCCCAAGCCGCCGGTGAGCAGCACCACGTCGGCGCGGGCAAGCGCCACCTCGAGGCTGCGCCGGATTTCTTCGGCATCATCGCCAACGACGCTCGTATGTCGCACTTGCACATTGGCCAAATTGAGCTGGCGACTCATCCACGCCGCGTTGGTGTTGACGATTTGCCCGATGAGCAGCTCATCGCCGATGGAGATGATTTCTGCGGTCATGGCGTTTTGGGGGTCGTGCTATGCGTTTATCCAACCACTTTTTGAATGATCGCTGGCTTTCACCGGATCGTTTCCCTAATAATAAACCTTCAATACTAATATCCTCGTCAAGATCAGGCCAATGAATGCCTTCTCTATCTCCAATCCAACGCCAGTTATTTCGCTCGGTGATTTTGCTATAAACGAGTCGAGGATACCAGGCAAGAGGCGCAGAGATAGTACGGCCATCTAAAAGATCAACACTTATAGTGTCAGTGGTAATAACCACTCGCTGTGCTCTAATAGACGGTTTTTCAATCGTTAAAATACTCATCCCATTTCCTCAGCAACTTTTCTTTTTTATTCTCAACCAATTTCTGAATTCGATTGATTTCATTTCTACTAAAACCACCGCTATTTTGAAGCATGACCGGATCAAGCCAGAATTTAGCTTTATTCGTATCACGTTCTACATGAATATGAGGTGGTTCATCCCGATCACCGGCATAGAAAAAAAATCTGTATGGACCACTTCGTAGAACAGTTGGCATTATTCACACGAGGTTTACAGAACATAACCTAAAATTACCCTCAACCCCACATTCGCATAAATCCCGGCGACGACGTCGTCCATCACGATGCCCCAGCCGCCGGGGAGTCGTTCCGCGGGGCGGGCGGGAAAAGGTTTGGTCACGTCGAAAATCCGAAAGAGCAAAAAACCGAGGCCGATGGTTTTGAGATTCAGCGGCACGAACACCAACGTCACCGCCATGCCGATGACTTCGTCAATCACGATTTCCTGCGGATCGATTTTTTCGGATTCCGTTCGTTCACGCGCCGCCATCTGTTGCGCCGACCAGACGGCGAGAGCGAATAAAATCAGCAAGCCGGCGGCAAAAGGCCATGGTGAAAGATAAGAACGAATGAGGAAAAAAACAAGGGCAGCGGCCAGGCTCCCCATCGTGCCGGGCGCGACAGGCGAATAACCGATGAAGCCGACCGTTGCAATCATGCGTGGAACCAAAGGCGCTGGCGGGGGCTTCATTTCACCAGGTCCCCGGAACGAAGACGCGGAAGCAGGCGAGTATCAAATTGCGCACGAGCCGCCAATTTTCAAACAAATACTGAATGCCGGTCGCGAACGTCACCCCGGTGACGACGAGCATCATTTTGTTCAGCACCTCGTTTTCTTGCAGCCAAACCAGCCAAGCCGGGCTTGTGCCCAGCGCCAAAACATGAGCGTGTACGATCAAATAAACCAGAATCACATAAATCGCCGTCATCTGGCCGGCGGTTTTCCATTTGGCTGACAAGCTGGTTACGACGGGTTGGCGTTTCCATTCGCCATAAAGGCGCAGCACCATCATCAGAATGTCGCGAACGGCGATGACGACCACCATCCAGGCTTTAACCAGGCCGAGCGAGACAAAAACGCAAAATGTCGTGATCACCAGAACTTTATCAGCGAGCGGGTCGAGAAATTTTCCCCATTGAGTGACGCGGCCGAATCTTCGCGCCGCATAGCCATCGTACCAATCGGTCAACGAGGCGAAAAAGAACACAAACAAGGCGAGGCAGCGGAAAGTCAGGGTTTCACGCGATAAAAAATAGACCACCAGCGGCGTTAACGCTATTCGCAAAACGGTGAGTTGATTGGGAAGGCCCATAATTCATCTCAGAGCGCTGGGTAAACGATAGTTGATTGTTTTGTATTTTCTAAAATCTCGCAGCGCGAGAATTTATTCTGTTCATTACCATTGCACCCTACCCTCGAGCGCGCGCGTCAACGTAATTTCATCGGCATACTCCAAATCGCCGCCGACCGGAATGCCGCGCGCGATGCGGCTGAGGCGCAAACCGAGCGGGCGCAGCAAATTGGCCAAGTAAATGGCGGTCGTTTCGCCTTCGGCGGTGGGATTGGTGGCGAGAATCACTTCGTCGACGCCGCTTTGCAAGCGCGCGACCAATTCCCGCACTTTCAAATTTTCCGGGGCGATACCGTCCAGCGGCGAGAGCGCGCCGCCGAGCACGTGATACTGGCCGCGATACTCGCCGGTTTTTTCGAGCGCCAACACGTCGTTCGCTTCTTCGACGACGCAAATGACGCGGCTATCGCGCTGCGTGTTGGCGCAGATCGGGCACGGATCGGTTTCAGTGATATTGAAACAACGCGAACAACTGCGCACTTTTTCTTTCAACGCCACGAGGGCCGCGGCCAGCGCCTCGACTTCCGGGCGGGGAATTTTGAGCAGAAAGAACACCAGCCGCTGCGCCGATTTGCGGCCGATTCCCGGCAGTTTGGTCAAGGCTTCAATGGCGACTTCGACTGCATTGGAGGTATAAAGCATCGCCGCGTCTTTTCAGATAATACGGATTACTCCACGCCGGGGATTTTCAAATTGCCGGGCAAATTGGACAGCACGCTGCCGGCGGCTTTGCTCATTTCGGCGCTCGCCAGCTCTTGCGCTTTTGACAACGCCTGATTCACCGCCGCGACGATCAAATCCTCCAGCAGCTCGATGTCGTTCGGATCGATGACGGATTTATCAATGCGGATTTGCAAAACTTCCTGCTTGCCGTTCGCCACGGCCGTGACCATGCCGCCCCCGGCCGCGCCTTCGGCGCGAACATTCACCAAGCTCTCTTGCGCCTCCTGAAATTGCTCTTGCAGCTTTTGCGCTTGCTTCAACATTTCTGAAAAGCCGATACGGCCCATTTTGTCTCCTCTAAAATTTAAATCAATTCACCATCCAACGCTTCGACCAACTTTTTAACGGCAGGATGAGCTTGATACAAATCGTTCAGCGTCGCCATGGCCGGCCGGTTCTGCGCTTCGCCATTGACGGGTTGGGCCGCGCCATTGGATGGCGCATTGACTTTGCCGCCATCGTCGGCGTCTAACGTTGCCTCTTCACTTCTCGAAGCCGCATCTGTCTCGACGCCAGGCGCCAAAACCTCCGGCTCAGCCAATTGCTGCATCCGCGCCCGCGCTTCTTGCAACGCATTGCTGTCGTCTTTCCGGCAAACCAGGCGGACGCGATATCCGCTCTCGCGCCGGATGATTTCTTGAATGAACGTTTTTTGATTGTTCACCGAATTGATTTGAAAACCGCTGCCCTGGTCGAAACAAACTTCCAACGTGCCGTCGACCAGGCGGATCGGCAAACCCAATTCCAAAAACGCGCCGAGGGAAATGCGCTGCGCCGTCACCTGCTCGATCACACGCCGCCAGCCTTGCTGAATTTTTTCCAGCGCCGCTTTTTCGTCGGTGACGTTCGTATTGCGCGGCAGCGGCGCTTCTTTCGCTTGCAGAACCGGCACTTTCTGCGCCGACGACATCAAATCGAACAAACTGGCGCGCGGCCGCGTTGGCGCCGTCTGGCCGCCGGCCATTTCCGCCGGGGCAATTTGCGGAATCACACTCACCCCCGGCTCTGCCGCAGTCGGCGGCGGTTCGGCGCTATTTAGCGCCGGCTGGGGCTTTTTTTTTATCGTCTCATCGGCTCGCACTGCGGAATCATCCGCGCTGGCGGCGGCCGGTTGAATCAGCTTCAACAGCAACATCTCCAGCATGACGCGTGGATTGTTGACGCGGCTGAGCTTGAGCTGCGTGTCGGTGATCAACTGAATGCCGCGCATGACCTCAAGCTCGGAAAACTGCGCGGCGGCCTGCTTGTAACGTTCGACATAACCGTCGAGGCCGAACAAATGCGCCGTGCTGTTCGTCACGCGCGTCGTCAAAATGTTGCTGAAATGTTCGGCGAGCCGGTCGAGAAATTCGCCCAGGTGATAACCCCCCGTGTAAATTTGCTCGCTGAGCGCCAAACCCTTGCCCGCCTCGCGCTGCGCCATCGCCTCGGTGCACGCAAAGAAAATCTCCTGATCGATGATGCCAAAGAGCTGGGCGACTTCTTCGCTTTTCACCTGCTGGCCGCAATAGGCGATGACTTGATCGAGCAGGCTCTGGCTGTCGCGCATGCTGCCCTCGGCCTTTTTGGCGACGAGCAGCAGCGAGGCGCCGTCAATCTGTACGCCTTCTTTCGCGCAAATGTTGCGAAGCTGCGCGACGATTTCCGGCAAAGGCACGCGGCGGAAATCGAAACGCTGGCAGCGCGAGAGAATGGTCGCCGGAACTTTGTGAACCTCCGTTGTCGCAAAAATAAACAGCACGTGCGGCGGCGGCTCTTCGAGCGTTTTGAGCAGCGCGTTGAACGCCGGCTCAGTCAGCATGTGCACTTCGTCGATGATATAAATCTTGCGCTTGCCGTGCGCCGGCGAGTAGCGCGCATTCTCCCGCAAATTGCGGACTTCGTCGATGCCGCGATTCGAGGCGCCGTCGATTTCCAACACGTCGAGGCTGCGGCCATCGGCAATTTCCTGGCAAATCGAGCATGCGTCGCAGGGCGTGACGGTCGGGCCGGTTTCGCAATTCACCGCTTTCGCCAGCAGGCGCGCCATGGTGGTTTTGCCAACGCCGCGCGGGCCGGTGAAAAGATAGGCGGACGCCAGCCGATTTTGCGTGATCGCATTTTCCAGCGTACGGGTGACGTGTTCCTGCGCCACCACTTCGGCAAATTGCCGCGGCCGCCATTTGCGGGCCAAAACGAGGTAGCTCATTCCGCTCCGTTCCTGTCAATTTGCAATTTTAAATTTTCAAGTGAAAATTTAAAATCGAATATAAATTGGCCAAGGGTCCCCGCGGCACATCATCGCAACGCTGACCGTTGCTGCCTTCCGGCCCTGGCGGGGTTGGGCATGCTCCGATTGCGCGGGCCTTGGCCAATGTTTTTTAACCTGTTGTCAACAAGATCGGTTGTTACAACGATCAGCAACAATTGAAATTACACAATGCTGAAGAGAAAGGCAAGAGGATTTTTGGCGCGATCAAAACAATCCCAACTGATTTTCATCGCCGCGTTTCTTCGGCTCTTTCCGCGCCGGCGCCTGCCATTTTTCATACGCTTTGAGCTGCTCTTCAATATCCGCCAAAAAGCGCGACGCCGGGTTTTCCTGCAACCGTCCGAACAACGGCCGGCGCCTGGCGCGCAAGAGATAAAGCTGCTCTTTGGCGCGCGTCATGCCGACGTAAAACAAGCGGCGTTCCTCCTCGACGGAACTCTGCAAGCCTTGCAACTGCATCGGCAGCAGCGTTTCTTCGCAGCCAATCATAAAAACCACGGAAAATTCCAGGCCCTTCGCCGCATGCAAAGTCATCATCGCGATTTTCTCGGCGCGCGGATCGAAATGGTCGGCGGCGCCCTCCAACGCCAGCGCATCGAAAAATGCGCGAACCGAAGCGGCGCGATTCGATGGCTCATAAACCCGCGCCAGATTCAGCACCCGTTGAAAATGCCCGGCCAGCTTTTCATCGCCTTTCATTAAATTTTTCCACGTCGGGAGATTGAACAGAAATTGCATCGCCTCAACCAGTCCGCCGGATGCAAAACGCCGGCCGGCTTCATCCAATTCACACGAAAACGCCGCCAGCGCCAATTTCTGTTTTTCCGTTAAAGAGTGTTCCTCGCGCAGAAAGCGGTCGAACGCCCCGGCCTCGAGTTGATGAATTTTTTTAAAGAAGCCTTCGGTGCGCCGCGCGGTTTGTTCGCCGATGCCCGGCAGGGCAAATTGAAGCAATGCCGCCAAATTTTTCGGATCGATTTTTAGCGCCGCATTTTGCCAGGCAACGTCGCATGACCAACGAATCGCCGTCGCCAGCTCGCGCACCCCCCGCTTTGCGGGGCTCAAGAGCGGCGCATCGCCCGCAATCTGATACGGCATTCCCGCGCGCGACAAGGCTTCTTCCAACGCCGGCCGCAGCGCGTTCAAGCGGTACAAAACCGCAAAATCGCCGAACGTATATTCACCTGCGCGCGTTTTTTCCACGCGGCCGGAATCCTGCGAAAACATGCTCGTGCCGCCGACCATTTTTTCGATTTGATGCGCCACGTACTCGGCCTCGGCCTTTTCCGTCGGCGCCGCGTGAATCGTCAGCCGCCCCGGCCTCAACAGCGTCGGAGAAAGCGGCATCGCCAGGCTCTCGCTGCCGGCTGCGATCACTTGCGTCGAAGCCGAGAGAAGCGTCGGCGCCGAGCGGTAATTTTCCTCCAAATACAATTTCGTGGCGCCGGCAAAATCTCGCTCGAATTTTGAAAAGTAACCAGCATCGGCGCCGCGAAAGCCGTAAATCGCTTGATTCGGATCACCGATGGCGGTCAACACCGCGTTCTCGTGAACCAGCCATTTCAGCAGCCGGTGCTGCGCCGGATTGATATCCTGATATTCGTCGACAAAAATCCATTGATAGCGCCGGTGAACGTCGCTGCGCGCCCTGGCCGGGCAGGCCGCGCGATTTTCATGCAACAGCCGGACGGTTTCAAGCAGCAAATCGTCGAAATCCAAGCGCCCGTTTTTTCGCAGCGCCGAATCATAAACCTCGCGAGCAGCAAACGTCGCGTGGTCGGGTTCGGAAATTTTGCTGCCGGCTTTTAAACGCGAAATTTCGTCGAGAAGATGATCGCGTTCCGCCGCGGATTTTTCCGGCCACAGCTCTTTCGCCACGTCACGTTGCTCTTCTTCGCCGATGATTTCAAAATCCGGCGGCAAACCGGCCTGCTCATGATGTTCCCGCAGCACGCCCAGGCAAAAAGCATGAAACGTTCCAATCGTTGTTTTCGCGGCAAGCGCCCCGGCGATTTTCAGTGCGCGCTGGCGCATTTCCTCCGCGGCTTTGTTGGTGAACGTGATCGCGAGAATTTCCTCCGGCCTGGCAAAATTCTCAATCACGTGAGCCATGCGATGCGTCAACGTATGCGTCTTGCCGGTGCCGGGGCCGGCCACGATCAGCAAATGGCTGCGCCCATGCCTCACCGCTTGCTGTTGCGAGGGGTTCAGCTCGCCGGCGCCGGCTTGTTGTTGCAGCAGCGGCTTCGGCGTTTGGTATGAAGCCCTTGCTTCTTCACGAACTGTCGGGAAATTCGCCGGCGCGTTTTCCTGATAAATTAGTTTTGCTTTTTGCGCTTCATCATTTTTTTCTTTTCCATCAGGTTCCGGATCCAACAAGCTTACTTGCGTGCTCAAACGCTCGCGCTCTTCCGGCGTAAACAAATGAATCGTGCCGTATTCGCCGTCATAGCCGGCGGCAATCTTGACCTTACCGGCGCGCATGCGGCGAACGCCTTCCGCCACGACGCTGCCGCCGAGGCGCTCGATGTCATCCAGCGCCGCCTCCTGCAAAATGAAAAGCTCGCTGCCGATATTGGCCAGCAATTTGTGAAAAAGTTCTTCGCCGGCTTTCGTTCCAGGTTTTTGATCTTTCGCCTCGCCGATAATTTCCGGCAGCGGAATGATATTGGCGTAAGGCCGCGCCCGCGGTGATTTTTCACCGGCGGGACGATCCGCCAGCTCTTCGACGCGCGCCATCACGCCGACGGTAACCGGCTTGCCGCAAACCGGACAATCGCCCTGGTTCGCTTGCGTCTCGGCCGGATGCAGGCGCGTCTTGCATAAACGATGGCCATCATAATGATATTTGCCCTCTTCGGGAAAAAACTCAATCGTGCCGAGAAAGCCGGAATTGTTTTGATCTTTCAGCGCGTTCAAAATTCCCGGATAAGAAAGCTCGGCGTCGAACAAATTTGCCTCGCGCGCCAGCTTTTGCGGCGAGTGCGCATCGGAATTGGAAACCAGCACGAACCGATCGAGCTGCCGCAAACGCCAATTCATCGGCGGGTCGGACGAAAGCCCGGTTTCCACCGCAAAAACGTGTGGCGTCAAATCGGCGAAACAATCCTCGACAGAATCGAATCCGCCTTTCGAGCCGAGCATCGAAAACCACGGCGTCCAAATATGCGCCGGAATAAAAAACGCCAGAGGATCGGATTCCAGCGTGATCTCCAACAAATCGCGCGAGTCGAGGCCAAGAATCGGCCGGCCATCCGAGCGAATGTTGCCGATGGTTTCGAGACGAGCTTGAATTTTTCTGGCGGTGGCTAGGCTTGGTGAGAAGATGAGGTTGTGAACTTTGCGAACCTTATCGAGGCGTTTGTAGATGTTGGAAATTTCCGTCGTCAGCATGAACCGCACGTCGCCGCGGCAGGCTTTGGGAACTTCGGCTTGGGTGGCGCGGCTAAATTCGTCTTTCAAACGAAACAGCCCATCTTCCGCCGGTTCCAGCTTTTTTTCCACTTCATCAAGCCACCCCGGATGCGTAAAATCGCCGGTGCCAACGACGGTGACGCCCTTGAGCTGCGCCCATTTGCTGAGATGCTCGAGATCGAGCTGCGGGCTGGTGGCGCGCGAAAAATGCGAATGCAAATGCAGATCGGCGACGAATTTCATTTTTTGTCGCGCAGTTTTTCCAATTCAGCTTTTAATTGCCTTCTTGATAATAAAGCAGCATATTCGCGCCGGCATAAGCCATTTCCACTTCCCGAAGCCAATGCCTCAGGATTTCGCGTGCATTGATAATGTGCGAAATGTGAGCATCGCTTTCAGCCATAGGTTTTCCATCTCCCTCAGGATAATCCGCCACCCGCCGGCGACGCTTTGCCAAGCCCGCAGGAGGGGCAAGAAGTTCAGCAGACATAAATTTTCTCTCGCAGATGAATGTTTCGTGCAGAGATTTTTTGTTGGTTATTGCAAGCCAATTTTCCTCTCGGGAGCAAGTTCGGAATGACGCAGAAGACTGGCGGCGCGATGGTTGTTGTGGCAACGGTCAAATATAGCCAAATTTTTGGTGACATGCAAGTTTTTAGTCATGAGCAACAAGCGGCTGTAAAATTTTCTCTTGTTCAATTCATCGCTTCTGCGTAAATTTTTTCAAATTGAAGGAGCAAATATGAGAGCTTCATTCTGGCAGTGTTTCCTGACAATGACCGCGTTCTTGTTTTTCAGCTTTGCTGTCGGCGCCGGTTTTAATGAAAATGGCACCAACCTGGCTGAACAAAGCGCGAGCCGGAAAATCCGCGTCCACATTCAGATCATCGCCGATTCGAGCAATTCGCTGCAGGCCGACGTCGAAGTTCCGGTTGGCACGCCGGCGCGCAATCTCATGGAGCGCTTGTTCAAAATGAATTATGCGGATTTCGCCCGCCGCTTCGTCAACGGCATCGCCGGGTTCATTATATCGCCGCGGGAGAAAAAATTCTGGAGGCTGGAAATTGACGGGAAAGCGTCGGAGGTCGGCATCGCTGAAATCAAAATCAGCAAACCGATGCAGATTCGGTGGGTCATAACGGCGTTTCAATAAATCAGATCGCCGCGGCCAGCTCTTTGGCGCGTGATTTTTGCAGCGTGCGTTTGCGTTTCAAGCGTGGCATTGCCAACTCGACGAGACGAGCCGCCATCGCGCCATACTTCAAGCCAAGCGCTTCAGCCGCCATGGGGAAAACCGATTCGGGATGCAAATCCGGATTGGTGTTGAGGTCCACGACCATCGGGCGGCCATTCCACAGGCGGACGTCGATCCGCGCATAATCACGGCAGCCGAACGCGCGATAAGCCGCCGCCGCCGCCGCTTCGATCTTGGCGCGCAGCCTGTTATTTTCCGGCGCCGGACAGTACCAGTCGATGCTCATCATGCCGCGCGAACCGCGCACGAATTTGCATTCATAAGTATAAATGCGCTCGTAAAGATTCGAGAAAGCGGAGAAATCCAATTCGACCGGCGGCAGCGCTTCGACCTTGCGATTTCCCCACACCGCGACGTGGAACTCCCGGCCGTCGACAAACGCCTCGACCAGCGAGGCCTGCCCAAATTCACCGTACACCGCGCGAATCTGCCGCGCCAACGCCGCGCGATCGTCAACGACGGAATGATACGTAATGCCGATGCTGCTGTGTTGTTCCACCGGTTTCACGATCGCCGGAAAATGTTCCCATTCGGTGGTTTCGACTTCGCTGCTCATAACGCGGCTGGGAGGCGTGAGCACCCTGGCGGCGCGCAGGGCGTGTTTAACGCGCCATTTGTCGAGATTTTTTTTCAGAATGCGCGACCCCGATCCGGTAAAAGCGAAACCGCGCGCTTCCAGCTCTTTCGCCACCAGGTGATCCGACCACGGCATCCCCTCAAAACCTTCACACCAATTGAAGACCAACCATTCCAGCGGATCATAATTGTCCAAAGCGTCCAAACTTTTATAGACTTCTATCGGCTCGACTTCATAACCATGTCTTTGCAGACCATCGAGCATTTTTTCAACCAACTTCCGCACTTCTTTTTGATCGGCGCGCGGCCATCCGGAGTCCATGTTGTACAGCAAAATAATTTTTCGCGTCATCACTTCGCTTCGAGCAGGCATGGGAGCATCGACCGTTTTGTTGAGGCGGATGAATTATAAAAAAACTCGAGGCGTCATCTCGCCTCATTTTATATTAAAAATAGAAGGTGAAAATTACAAGATAAATTTTTGAAAATTCCTCCGAGGTTCGGCGCGGAGAGATTGAAGAGCAGATGATGAAAAAATTTCGAAGCGCAGAATTTTTAGAATACTTCAAACCGCGGAATGTGCCGGCAAAACTTATGATAGTCCGCGCCGGCGGAATTCCCGTCTTTTGCGCGTATGCTTGGGAAGCATAGCCGCCGCAACCAGCAACGTCACGATGAAGGCAAAGGCCACGCATAGCGCAATCGTTGTGTCAATGTTCATGCCGAACATAGCAGTTACTCCATATTTTTGTCGACGACTTACTTGTTTGCAAAACCACTAAATGAGTAAAGCAGAAGGTTTTGATCTGGAGCAAAAATTTTAATAACGGCAAAGATTGGGAGTTGAAATTCAATCGAACGGCATCAAGCGATTTTTCAAATAAACATCATAAAACGCTTTAGCCCTCTCGCGGTTCAAGTTCGCATAACAATAAATACAGCCGTGCGGGCAACTGTCGTAGTAACCGATGTCGCGGCTCTCGCAGCAGCCGCAATCCTCCCGCGTCGGCGCGGCGCGGAGTTTCCGATAACGGTCGGGAGCGATTTCGCGAATCGTTTCAATATCGACGCAGCGCGACTTGGCGACGCCGTCGATCTCGCAAAGCGCATCCTGACAGCAGGAATAAAGGGTCATGTCATTCGCAGCCGCAATCGGCGCGAGTTGGCGCACGATCTCCAATCTTTCGTGCAATGCGGCGTCGCGAAATTCAACGCCATGCTCGCGTGCCGCTTTCGCAAAATTACGCTGCACTTTCAAATACCAGCTTACAAAGGAAAAATAGCATCGCTTCGTGGCCCCGCGCAAGCGTTCCGCCAGGTGGCCGAATTTTTCAATGTGATAGCGCGGCGGCGTGAGATCGGACAACACAATCGGATCGTAACGCCAAAAAACTTGGCCGGGATAACGTTCGGATAAGCGCAGAAAAGTCGAGATGGCGAAATCCACCGGCGGGTTGTTCGTCTCCAGCGTTTTCGGCAGGCCGTTGATGGTGAAATGAAAATAGCAGGCGCGGCGATAAAGCTCGTCCAAACGGTCGAGATGTTTTTCAAGCGGATGGGGATTGCGCGTCCAAAACACGATGAACAGCACTTCGTCAGGCCGCAGCGAAAGCCGCACCGGCTTGAAGCTCATGGGGTTCGGATAAACCACGTACCCCTGCTCGACCTGGCGCATAAACCAGTCGGCGTAGTACGCCGGAATATCGGTGCGGCGGGAGGCGGAGATGATCCGGGGAAATGGCTTTTTTTGTTGTTTTAAAAATTTCCGTTGCTTATTAACCATGTTAATACTAATTTTCAATATTAGATGATGCAATGAACTAAAAATGGCGCGAAAAGAAAAAATCTTGGAACGAATCCGCAATAATCCATATCAGGTTCGATTCGAGGATATTGACAAAACTATGCGACACTATGGGTTTGAAGAACGTCATCATGCGAGCCACTACGTTTATTCACATCATCAAATTGCAGGCGTCGTTACTATTGTTAGACCACATGGGAAAGGTGGTACACAATTCGTCGCACCATTTTATATTAAGAAGGCATTGGAAGCCATAAGCAAAGTTGCGGAGTAGTTTTATGAAAAAACTCGACTATTATCTTTCTCTTGATTATCCAATACTGATTCGCAAAATGAAGCGTGATGAGGCCGGAACAGACGAACCTCGTTATATTGCTCAGATTCCTTTGATTAAAGGCCTGCTTGCAGAAGGAGAAACGCGGCAAGCCGCCCTCGCCAATCTTGAGCATGTTAAACGCTTGGCTTTTGAGCTTATGTTAAAACAAGGCAAAGAGATTCCCGAACCTGTATTTGAAGACGATCTCAAAGCCGTTGCTTGAACTTTTCGCGTTACAATCTTTGGGAACCACCGTTAAAACTTTTTTTACGCGCTTGCCCTCGCTTTGAGCCAATCAATCAGTTTATTTACCGACGCATCCAATGTCACTAAATCGCCGCTGTTTTCGATGACGTAATCCGCGCGCTTGACTTTTTCCTCGAGCAGAATTTGATTCGCCATGCGGCGATGCACTGCGGCTTCGTCGACGCCGTCGCGCTGCATAACCCAGGCGAGGCGTTTCGATATCGGCGCGCTCACGACCACCATCACATCCATCGCTTCGTTCCAGTGCACTTCATAATGTAACGCAGCCTCGACGACGGCGATCTTCTCGCCCTTTTGCTGCAATGCTTCCAATTGACGCTCGACCGCGTTGATCACCCGCGGGTGAATGATGCCGTTGAGTTTTTCCAGTTGTTTGCGATCATTAAACACGATCGCGGCGAGCGCCTTGCGTTGTAAACGGCCGCCGGCATCGTACATGTTCCCGCCAAATTCTTTTTTGATGCCGCTGATAATCACCGGATCGGCTTCCGAAAGCTGTTGCGCCAGGGTGTCCGCATCCAAAACCGTCAAGCCCGCGTTCAGCAAACGCTTGCGGACTTCCGATTTGCCGCAGCCAATACCGCCGGTTAAGCCGACGACGAGCATGACACCTCCTCCTTTCCAATTCTATTTTGATAGAAAATCCGCTAAATTTCACTATTTAAAATTTATCGCACAATCACAAACTTGGTCACCGTCGTTTGAATTCCCGAAGTCACATAACACAGATAAACGCCCGACGGCGAAAAATTTCCCCGCGCGTCGCGGGTGTCCCAATCGACGCCGCCGTTGCCGTCGGTTTCCTCCAGCGTCGCGAGCACGCGGCCTTCCACATCCAAAATTTTCACCAAAGCCTGCGGCGTCAAACCGGCGATGGTGAGCATGTCGTGCTGCGTCGAAACGAACGGATTCGGATAAACCAGGACGCGATTCAAATTCGCGCTGGCCATTGCAAAGCCGATGGCATCGCCTTCGCCGGCGCGCAGTGAATCGCCGGAAGCGCTGCGGACGCCGGAAATCTCGAGAACGTGATTTTTTCCCAGCGGGCCGAGCCCGCCCAGAGCCAGCGTCAATCGCACCGCGGTTGCATCACCGGCAACGGCTGAGGCGCTGGCCAACATGATGTCGTTTGGCGTCGTGCGGCCAAGGGTTTTGAATTTGTAATTGCCAATTTGTGCCGCACTGGAAATTTCAACCGGCAGATTGAACCGCACGAAAATTTGCCGCGACGATTCGAGCGCGGCTGAGACAATATAAAAACGGGACGGCTCTTTCGCAACAGTAAAAACAGCGCGGCTTTTGTTTTGGTTTATCGGCACGCGATCCGCATCTTCGGCGCCCTCGACACGAATTTCATAAATGCCTGGCGCAAAGCCGAAGCGCGGAAAAGACAAAATCACCTCGGCGGCGGAGCGGCTGAGCGCGACGCTTTCCGGCGCGAGGTTGAGGCGCGCCGGCGGTTCGATTTGGCTCAAACTAAATAATGCGGTTTGTTTGATTGTTTCGTGCATCGTCTCGTCAAATCGTATCGCCACGTGATGCGGCGCGAAGAAATGCGCCGAAACCACCGCCGGCGGCTTGGAAGGCCGCGCCCTCACGTCGAGCGAACGCGGGCCGATTTGCGGTTGTTGCTGCGCGTTGAAAGTGGCGACCGCATAGCGATAAAGCTGTTCCGTCGTTAAAAGCGAATCGAGAAAATTGGTTTCGGTTTTCATTCCCAAGAATTGCAGCGGTTCATTGTCGCGGCCGCGATAAACGGCGTAACCGTCCGCTCCGGCCACGGGCCGCCAAGTGAGCAAAACGCGCGTGGCATCCAGCGGCCGCCCCTCGACTTCGCTCGGGGCTGGCGCCCCAGTTTGCGCATTAGGCAATTGAAATGAACGTAAAATTTGGCCGTCGGAAAAATAAAATTCCGGCGGCGCGACGCCGTCTAAATTGGCGACGACGGTGGTGTTGCTGCGCGACGGCTGATAGTGCCAGATCACTTTGCCCTGTCCGTTTTCAATCTTCACCACGTACGCATCGGGAAAGAGGTTGAGAAAAAGCTCGTCGCGGCCGTCGCCGTCAATATCTCCCGCGCCGATGCCGGCGTCAAGATCTTTCGGCGGTTGAAAGCCAAAGAACGCTTGTTCCCAAATCAGTTGAAAACGATTGTCAGCGACGCTGCGATAAATCCGAAACAGCCAATGCCGCGCGTCAAACTCGTGTTCGGCGTTCAGCTCGGGATCGGAATGGCAGCCGGCGGCAAAATCCATGCGGCCATCGCCGTCAAAATCGCCGGCGCGAATGAAATCGATGCTGTCGATCAACGGCAGGCTGTCGCTCCAGGTCGCGACGAAACGATTATCGCCGGACGCTTCATAAATATACAAATCGCCATCGTAGTCGCCAAAAAGAATTTCCTTGCGGCCATCGCCGTCAAAATCGCCGATCTCGGCATGCGGGACGCCGGTGAGATTCGTGCCGGCTGTAAAATTCGGCAACGAATCGACAAGCTGATATTGATTGTCGAGAATGTTTTTCAAAATTTGAAAGCGATCACCGCGGCGGCCGATGATTTCGACACGGCCATCGCCATCGAGATCGGCGTAGCGGCTCGCCCAAAAATCATTCGTGTCGGACCAAACCAACCGGTTGGGAAAAGAATTGGGCGCCGAAGCTTCATAAATGAAACTAGTGGGACCAATGCCGCCGAGAATTTCCAGGCGACCATCGCCATCGCCGTCGCCGGCATCACGCGGAATGCCGAGATGCTCGGTGACGAACCGTTTGGCGAAACCGGCGTCGCTGCGTTCAAAAATTGCCAGCGGCCCGACGCCGCCGTTTTGATCGTAAATCGACATCATGATTTCGCCGCGGCCATTTAAGTCAAAATCACTTGCCCGATTTAACAGCCAACCGGCCGGAAGCGCCTCAGCGGTTGGGCCGGCGTCTTGCAAAGTCACTTCGACAAACGCGGCAGTGTTAATCGGCGGTTCGCTCAAATGCAAAACGTAATTTTCGTTATGATCGGCCTGTTTCAATCCGGCGCGATTGGCGGCTTCGAGAAAAAATTCGATTTCGCCGGCGGCGAGCCGCTGCGAAAAATTCAGGCGATGGATTTTGCTCGAATAATTCGAGGACAGCGGCGCGCGGCTGCCGGGGCTTCCTTTCATTCGCCACCACAAAACAGTTTGACAAAGATCGTCGGTGGTGAATTCAATCAAGACGCTGTGGAGATTGCCGTCGAGCATCGGCGTCATTTTCACTTTGCCGAAGCGCGGCGGCGTGCGGTCGAAAAAAATGCGAATTTTATCTTCGATGCTGCGGCCATTTTGCTGAGCGACAACCAGGCGCAAAGTATAACTGGTGTCCGGCAAATTTGCCAACGGCCAAACACCGAGCGAGTCGGCGAGAACTTGACGATTTTCGGTGCGGCTGATCATGGTCCATTTTTGCGGATCATCGCCGAGGCCATAAGAAAGCTCGTAACCACGAACAAAAGCGCCGAGCGCCGTGCCGCGAATCAGCAGAGCGCCGCCGGAAAAACCGGCATCCATCGTTGGCGCATGAATTTCGGCGCGCGCCGTTTGCTCGATTTGCAAAGCCGCTGCCGCGTCGATGCGCCCCGCGCCGTAAAAGCGATCCCAGCCGCGATCGCCCAGATCGCGCGCGCTATTCGTCAGCGCGACGCGAACCATTTCGTTATTCCAATTTGGAAAACGTGACAGCAGCAAACCTGCGAGCGCTGAAACAAACGGCGCCGAGGCCGAGGTGCCGCCGAACTGGATGTATTTGCCGCCGAGCGCGGTCGTCCAAATCTCGGAGCCCGGCGCGACAACGTCGATGGTCGCACCAAAATTTGAAAAGCCAGCCAGTTGATCGTTGCGCGTGCTCGCGCCAACTGCAATCGTTTCGGAAAATCCCGACGGGTAATGCGGCGTATCGGTGGCGGAATTTCCGGTGGAGGCGACCATCACGACGCCGCGGCCATGCGCAAAGCGAATGATGTCGCGCAGCATCGGCGAGACGACGATATCGCCGAAGCTCATGTTGATGACGCGGCCGCCGTTCATCACCGCATAAACAATTGCCGCAGCAACGTCGTCTTCTTCGAGCAAACCCTGGCTCGTGCCGGCGCGCAGCGCCATCACGCGGCAGCCGTGCGCCAGTCCCGCAATGCCGAGGCGATTGTTCGCCGTGGCCGCGATAATTCCCGCCACCGCCGTGCCGTGGCCGTTTTCATCGGCTGGATCATTGTCGGGCTCGCGATAATCGCCGCCGTCGGGAAAACTCGGCGCGTCGGTAAAATCCCAGCCGCGAAGATCATCGCTGAAACCGTTGCCGTCGTCGTCCATGCCGTTAAAATCACTTGCCTCAACTTTGCCGTTACGGTTCAAATCTTCGCCGGCGTTGATCCAAATTCCGGTTTGCAAATCCGGATGTTTGAAATCGACGCCGGTGTCGATGACGGCAATGAGAATATTCGGATCGCCGGTCGTGAGGCGCCAGGCCTCGGGGGCGCGAAGCGTTTGCAAAGCCCATTGCGCCGCAAAAAGCGAATCGTTCGGAAGCTCTGCCGCGAGATGATTTAAAGAGAACGAGGGCCTGCCCGGCCAGGGCGGAATCGCCGCGACATTGAAAACGTGATTCGGCTGGACGTATTCAATTTCCGGCAGTTGATTGAGAGCATTGATGGCGGCGGAGAGATCGACGGAGGTCCCGGCAAAACGCACCAACACCAAAGATTGCAAATCTGCCGGCGCCTTTTCCGGCAACAACGCGGTTACGTCGTGCGCGCCGAATCGTTGCAGACTTGCGGCAATCGCCGGTGAGCTGATTTCATACCGTCCGGCGCGAGTTTTGGATAATGATGCCGAAGCGCGTAGTTTTAAAATCAATTCACCGCCGCCTGGCGGCGGTGTTTGCGCCAGCGCGACAGCCCCGCCGAAAAGAAGATTGAGCAAAAATTGTCCAGCGACTATTCCGGTTTTTCTTGGGAAATATTTTTGTTGCCAAAAGAAAGAATTGTTCAACACGTCTTGATTATTTTTCTTCCAAAACGAATTTAACAAAAAGATTGGGTTCATAAGTGGTCAAGCAGCGCGAAGCCGAGATTGATGAGGTTGAAGGATGAAAAGCAAAATTCAAAATAAAAACGTTGCTATCGAAGTGCTCCCCCGGAATCATCCGCCGCGACGATGCTCACGAAGAAATGATTCGGCGCCACCCCGCAGGGCGGGGTGAAACGTCGTCAAGCCGGTGATGAAATTCGTGAACAGCCAATCAATTATTACCGGCATCGTGGCCTTTTCGCGTGGCCTCCCACAACGAATGGATGTCACGTCAATAAAACTCTTTCACCGCCGCCGCCAGCAGCGGAATCATGATTTCGTGATGGCCGATGAAGTTGTAGCCCTTGCCGCCTTGCAAAGTCGGGCGCTGCACCACGTTCACCCGCGGCCGGTAATGCGCGAACATGTCGAAATTGGCCGTAAAAAAATCCTTGACCGGCGGTTGAATGTTGCGCACGATGGTCAAGGCTTTGAGAAAAACTTCCGGCATCAAAACGTTCGAGCCGATATTGAGCACGACGCCGCCGTCGTTGATTTTGCCGACTTGCGCCGTGAAAATTTTGAAATCGCGAAACGACAACTCGCCATACGCCGCGCCGTCCGCCGTCGGTTGTTGATGAATGATATCCGTGCCGATGGCGACGTGGACGGTTGCCGGAATCGACAACTCAAATGCCGTTGCCAGCAAACTGTGTGGCAAGCCTTCGGCGCCGGATTTTAATAACGCTTCGCCGACCGTCTCGCCAAATCCTTGTTGTCGGCTTTGGCCATTGATCACGGCGTTATTGATGAATTCGCCGGTTTCCTGCGCCATGCCAAACGAGCCATCTGCTAGCCCGTCGGCGACTTCTTCGGAAGTTTGTCCGAACAGCGCCAGCTCGGCGTCGTGAATCACGCCGGCACCGTTCATCGCGATGCAGGTGATGATGCCGCGTCGCATCAGATCAACAAAAATCGGCGAGAGGCCGACCTTGATGACGTGCGCGCCCATCATGACGATCACAGGCTTGCCGTTTCGGCGCGCGGCGATGATGCGCTCGACCAATTCCCGAAAATCCCTGGCAATCAGAATGTCAGGCAGCGACTGATAAAACGTCTCAAAAAAATCGCCGCGGCGAAACGGCCTGGCCAGCTCGTCGCGATGGACTTTGCTGGGCCGCTGGCGCACCGAATAGGTTTTAACTTTGTTGAGATCGATTTCCGGATATTTTGACACGGCGGTTTATCTCGGTTAAATAAAAGTGTTTGATTTGCAGGAAGAAATTAGCTATAATATAAACGGTTTCACTGAAAAAGCCAATCTTTTTGCGGTTGAGGATTTGACGCCATGATTCCTGTCGACATAAAAAAATCAGATGCGCGGACGCTGCAAATCGAGTGGGATGACGGGCATATCAGCCGCTATCCGCTCGAGTTTTTGCGGCGCGAATGTCCCTGCGCCTCGTGCTCGGAAGCGCGCCGCGCGCCCGCCAAGCCGGCGAATCCGCTGCGGATTTTGCAGCCGCATGAAATGATTCAAAGCAATTTAGACATTCGACAAGCCGAAGCGGTTGGGCGATATGCCATCCAGTTTCAATGGAATGACGGACACGCGGAGGGAATTTATACGTTTGATTTTTTAAGGGGTATGTGTCAGTGCAAGACGTGTGTTGGAAAGATGGGCGGATGATCCCATAAAACTTCAAGGTGAAGAGCGATGAAAAATAAACAACACTATGAAACTTCGACCAATCTAATCAGCGGGCCACGACGCATCACTTCGCTCAAAATTCAGGGGTATCGCCCATTTGGTGATTTTCTTGCAAACTTTGGCCCTCTCGAAATTATTGTTGGTGCCAACGCCTCCGGAAAGTCAAGTCTGTTCGAATTTCTCAAATTTCTACGCGATTCATTGTTGCAAGATATTCCACCCGAAATTGTCGCAGGTTCAATCGGTCAACAGATATTTCATCGCTCTGGACCCGAGCGTTTCTGGTGGAGTGTTGAAATCGATCTCCACGAAAAACAACCTCTGCGTTATCAAGGTGAGGTGATAGGGCCGGTGGGGCGTGCTCACGTGTCCTTCGAGCGCGTCCAGACCAAAGGCCCCTTCCCGACGCACAACAAACCCTACCTGTTCATGAATGTGAAGGAGCGGCAAGGCATCGTTCGTAATCCTTCAGGAAAGTTTGTGGAACAAAAAATAGATCTGCGCAAGCCAACACAACTGGCACTGAGCACGATGACCAATCCGGCTTTTATTGTCCTTTACAATCTTCGAGAATTCATCAGCCGATGGCGGTTCTATAGCTCATTTAATATTGCCAATCAGGATATTCGCAAAGCCGTGCCAACAGCCCAGGAGCCGCTGCTCTACGAAAATGGCTCGAATCTCAGCTCGGTTCTTTTTTATCTTATGACCGAACATCGCGAAGCCTTTGATGCTTTGCAAACCCACTTGAAATCCGCCATCCCTGGTTTTCGGCGGCTTGCAGTCAAGGCTAGAGGCGGTCCTGGTGAAGTCATCGCTTTCTGGGAAGAGGAGGGTGTTGAAGGAGAACTCAGTCTTGCTGATCTGTCTGATGGTGTTTTACGTTTTCTTTGCTGGGCGACAATATGTGTGCAGCCGATCCCTCCGACGCTCATTTGCATTGATGAGCCTGATCAAGGCGTGCATCCCCGCACGCTCCCCATTTTAGCGGGCTTGTTTAAACAAGCGCGCCAAAGAACGCAAGTGCTTTTGGCCACACACGCATCTTACTTTCTCACACAATTTGATATTGAAGAGATCGCAGTGATGAAAAAGGTTGGCGGTGAAAGCAAACTTTTCAAGCCATACGATTCAAAAAGCCTTCGCGCTAATCTTGAGGAGTTCGGTGTTGCTGAGCTTGAAGCCATGCACCGATCTGACGAGCTGGAGGTTCTCACGTGAAAATTATTGTCTATGTTGAGGGCCCCAGTGACCGCGATGGCTTAGGCGCTTTGTTTGATTCCCTCATCAAACAAGCGGCGCAAAATGGATGTCGAATACAGTTTGTCCCAATGGAAGGCAAACATCCTTTGGTAACCAAGGTGCCATTGCGTGCGGTGAACATTCTTAGAAATGACCGTGATGCTCATGTCTTCACCTTGCCCGACCTTTATCCTCCACTTGGACATCCGCATTCTTCCGGCGCGGAGCTCAAGCAGACTCTTGTTCGAGCATTTCAGGATGAGTGTAAAAGACTCAAGGTCGACTTTACACGTTTGGCGGAAAGGTTTCACGTGCATTGCCTGAAGCATGATTTTGAAGTTCTTCTCCTTGCCTCTGAGGATAAGCTAAAGCGCTATCTCGGATTGCAAGCTTTTCCCTCTCAAATACGATGGCGCCAACCTGTTGAAGGTCAAGATCATCAAAAACCACCCAAACGAGTAATCGAAGAATTGTTCCAGCATGTGAAGCGGCGCTACATTGACACCTTCGATGCGCCTTTGATCCTGCAAGGAATCGACCCGTTTGACCTTGCTTCAAAATGTCCGCAATGTTTCAAGCCGTTCCTCGACGATATCTTAAAGCTCGCTGCAATTACCAGACAATAAAAATCATTTTGCTTTTTCTACTGGCATTTCATCTCTTGGTTGTATAGATTATGGCTGGTAACAATTTGTAATGGTGGAATGAATCTAATCTTTAAACAAAATCTTATCGCCTGCTTTCAGCAACACTTCGGCAATGATTTGATTGCCGTCGTTCTCTTCGGCTCCCGGGCGCGCGGCGAAGCCAGCCCGGAGAGCGATTACGATATTTTTCTGTTGGTAAAAAATTTGCCGGAGCGACCGATTGAGAGGCTTCTTTTTGTGCGTCACGCCATCGCCGCCAAATTTGCCGAAAAAATTTCTATTACCGCGCGCACTCCTGGAGAATTCGAAAGCGGTTTTCCATCTCTCTATCTCGATTTGGCCGTGGATGGCGTTATTCTTTATGATGCAGGAAATTACATGACCAAAAAGCTTCAACGCATACAAGAGATCATTAAACAAGCCGGGCTGGAAAGAAAAAGATTCGATCATCAATTTAGCTGGGAATGGGAAAATCAACCCAAAGGTCGTTGGGAGATAACCTGGGAAGGTTACCATGAACTCGCAAGCTGATGCTGAATATCGGTTGCGGTTGGCAAAAGGCTTTCAGAAAGAAGCGGAACAAGATTTCCAATTGCAGCGCTGGCGTTCCTGCGTCGATAACGCCCAACTTTCGGTTGAGAATGCCGGAAAAGCCATTATTGCCATCTTCGAACCGGTGGAGAGAACGCATAATCCGGCAGTCAATTTGAGGAAGTTAATAGATAAAAAGCTGATCGATAACACTTTGCTCAATGACTTAAATACGGCATTAAACTTCTTTGACGAGCTTGGATTTGAGGAACATTTTTTGACTGACTACGGCGATGAAAAAACCTATCAAGATCCTTGGTCGCTTTTTAGCGACGAAGATGCCCAAAAGGCTTTGGATATCATGCAGAAGTGCCTGGCGGTAGCCGAAAAATTTTATCAATTTTATTATCCACCCTCATTACCTGCTGGTGAGTCTGAAGAGAACCTCGAATCTCCCTCAACTTGAAAACCTTTATCAGCAACAACTTCAAATTTTCAATTCTCGAAACTTAACTCATGCCCGAACCCCAAGTCACCCTCGACCTCGCCCTCCAACACGGGCTTTCCGAAGAAGAATACAACCGCATTCTCGAAATTCTTGGACGCGCGCCGACCTTCACCGAGCTGGGCATTTTCTCGGTGATGTGGTCGGAGCATTGCAGCTACAAAAATTCTCTGGCGCTGATCAAAACCTTGCCGCGCGAGGGCAGGCATTTGCTGGTGAAAGCCGGCGAGGAGAATGCCGGCCTCGTTGATATAGACGACGGCCTGGCAATTGCATTTAAAATCGAGAGTCATAATCATCCCTCGGCAGTCGAGCCGTATCAAGGCGCGGCGACCGGCGTTGGCGGCATCTTGCGCGACATTTTTACGATGGGGGCGCGGCCGATTGCGGCGCTCAACTCGCTGCGCTTCGGCGATCTCGACAATGCCCGCGTGCGGTATCTCGTGAAAGGCGTCGTCAAAGGCATCGGCGATTACGGCAACTGTTTCGGCGTGCCGACGGTGGCGGGTGAGGTTTATTTCGACGATTGCTATCAAGACAATCCGTTGGTAAATGCCATGGCGGTCGGCATCGTGCGCCATCATCGCGTCACACATGCGGTGGCGAAAGGTGAAGGCAATGCGGTGATGTTGATCGGCTCGTCAACCGGCCGGGACGGCATTCACGGCGCGACGTTCGCCAGCGAGGAAATTTCGGAAAAAAGCGAATCGAAGCGGCCGCAGGTGCAAGTCGGCGATCCGTTCACGGAAAAACTTTTGCTCGAAGCGACGCAGGAGATGATCAAAGCCGACTTGCTCGTCGGCATGCAGGACATGGGCGCGGCCGGCATCACCTGCTCGACTTCCGAAATGTCGGCGCACGGCCAGCACGGGATGGAAATCGATCTCGACAAAGTGCCGCTGCGCGAGCCGGAGATGACGCCGTACGAAATCATGCTCTCGGAATCGCAGGAACGCATGTTGGTGATCAGCAAGCCGGGAAAAGAAAAAGCGATTGAGGCGATTTGCGAGAAATGGGATTTGCATGCCGCCACCATCGGAAAAGTGGCGAGCGGCAACACCTTGCGCGTTCGCATGAACGGCAAGGTCGTCGCCGAAATTCCGGCGGACAGTCTCGTCGTTGGCGGCGGCGCGCCGGTTTATCTGCGCGACGCGCAAGAGCCGGACTATCTCAAAACCACACGCGCCTTCGACGCCGAAGCCTTGCCGAAAATCGATGATTTGAAGGAGGCCTTGCTCGAATTGCTCGCCTCGCCGAATATCGCGAGCAAGCAATGGGTGTTTCATCAGTACGATCACACGGTGCGCAGCAATACCGTGGTGACGCCTGGTTGCGACGCCGCGGTTTTGCGCATCAAGGGAACCGGCAAGGGCATTGCGTTGAAAACCGATTGCAACGGCCGCTACGTTTATCTCAATCCCCGCTGGGGCGCCGCCATTGCCGTGGCGGAAGCGGCGCGAAACGTCGTCGTGAGCGGCGGCCGGCCGGTCGCCATCACGAATTGTTTGAATTTCGGCAATCCGTACAAGCCGGAAATTTACTGGCAATTCAAAGAAGCGATAGCCGGCATTGCCGAGGCCTGCCGCGTTCTCGAAACGCCGGTGACCGGCGGCAATGTGAGTTTTTATAACGAAAGTCCGGGGCGCGCGGTTTATCCGACGCCGGTAATCGGCATGTTGGGAATTTTAGATGACGTTCGTCATGCCACGACGGCCTTTTTCAAAAACGATGACGACGAAATCGCCCTGCTTGGCGCCAATCTCGAAGAAGTGGGCGGCAGCGAATTTCTGAAAGTCATGCACGGTCAAGTCGCCGGCGATTGTCCATTTATCGATTTGCAGGAAGAGCGATCGATTCAAGCGGC